>ULXO01065540.1_pt1 | contig 41915 bp, 45 predicted proteins | sample 1961391 | NCBI WGS metagenome assembly ULXO01 (sample SAMEA4835841, study PRJEB28245) | human gut metagenome | biome: gut microbiome; material: fecal sample | place: Denmark | collected 2008 | reverse complement strand
TTATTGTTAGGTTCTTTCACTAATTAAATTATACAAAATAAGCTTTTTTATGTAAAGTAGTTTTGTATTAATATTCATTAATTAAATATGTGAAAAGGAGGGATCATATGAAAAAACATATTTTAATTGCAGGAAGTATTTTAGTAGGAGTTGGAATTATGAACGTAATTCCGGTAAAAAATAACGAGGGTGAAATATTAAAAGATGATGTAATAGTAAGTGATGTAATAGAAAACAAAAAAGAAAGAACTTATTATACTAGCGCAGTTGCAAAGATAGATCAGGATTATACTATCAAAAATACTAATTCAAAAGAGAAGGTTAATAATGATATCAATGAAGATGATTTTGAAATTATATATGAAAAGAAAGAAGAAAGCCCTAAACAAATTGTTTATGAAGAAAATTTTAATGATGCATTAGAAAGCTCAGAAAATGATGAAGAAATTAATAAAGAAGAAGATAATGAAAATGAAGAAAATAAAATAACTAGTGATATTAATGTAAATGAAAGTGATATTTCACTTGCTAACTTTGATGGTGATGTTTTAGAAAGTGATAATATAAGTGGTGAAGAAATTTCCAATCCATCAACTATTAATTTAAAAAATGGTTTTAAAGAAGAAGGTGGTGTTACTTACTACTATGAAAACGATAATAAAGTTACTGGTATAAAAAACATAGACGGAATAGATAATTATTTTTCACCGTCAGGCAAACATTTAGGAACATCTAAAATAAAGGTTGTAGATGTAAGCTATTACCAGAAAGATATTGACTGGGAAAAGTTTAAAAATGAAAGTGATTGCTATGGTGTTATCTTAAGACTTGGATATTATGAAACATTAGATAAAAAGTTCATTTCAAATTTAAATGAGCTTAAAAGGCTAAACATTCCTTATGGGATATATCTATTTAGTTATTCAACTACTTTAACAGGTGCTAAAAAAGAAGCTAACTTTACTAACAATATGATTAGTACCTATAATATTACACCTACACTTGGAATATATTATGACATAGAAAGTTGGAATGCTAAAAATAGTAGTTCTAATGAAATATCAAAGGATATGTATAATAAAATAGTTGAAGAATACATAGATACCGTAAATAATTATAATGGAGGAAAATACAAAGTAAAGGTTTATTCTGGTAGATGGTATGCAATGAATAAATTGGGACAAGTTGCTAAAAATCATGTTGACTGGGTAGCAGAATATAATAGTACTTGTAAGTATGATGGAGCATATTCTATGTGGCAATACACTTCAAAGGGAAGTATTCCAGGAATAGAAGGAAACGTAGATATAAGTTATATAATGTAAAAAAGATACGCAGAGTATCTTTTTAAAACCATCTTCTTGGTGGGTATGGGGCATATGGGTAAGGTGCATAGTAAACTGGCCTGTTATTATAACCATTATTCCAGAAAGCGGGAGCAACAGCAGCACCTGTTACACCACCTAGTAAAAATGGAAATACAAATCCGCCTGCTAATCTTTCATCGCTTTTATTATTTGTGTAACCATATGGTACGTAATAACCATAACCGGCGCTATTTTGGACGTTTTGTTTTGAACTAAATCCTTGATTCATTATAAATCTCCTTCCTTATAACATATTATATGATATAAAACTATTTTGGTTATTAACTAGAAATATGATATAATTTAATTATAGAAGGTGAAGTAAAATTGAGCAAAATAAAAGTAATGGATGATATTTTAGCTAACAAAATAGCAGCAGGAGAAGTCGTTGAAAAATGTGCATCGGTAGTTAAAGAGTTAACCGAAAACAGTGTAGATGCAGGTTCTGATGAAATAAAAATTGAGGTAAAAGAGGCTGGAACAAAACTAATTAGGGTAATTGATAATGGATGTGGGATGGATCATGATGATGCCATACTTGCATTTCAAAGACACGCAACTAGTAAGCTTTTAGATGAGATAGGCCTTTTTAGAATCTCCTCTTTAGGGTTTAGGGGTGAGGCACTTCCATCTATCGCATCAGTTTCTGAAATTACACTTAAAACATCAACTGGTGATGTCGGCACTAAAATAGAAATAAAAGGTGGTAAATTAGTTAGTGACGAAGCAAGTGATGCAAGGCGTGGTACAGAAATAGAGGTTAGAAATTTATTTTATAATACGCCTGCAAGATTAAAATATTTAAATAGTATGTATAGTGAGCTAGCTAACATTTGTGAGTATGTTAATAAAATGGCATTATCATATCCAGATAAGAAATTCACTTTAATAAGTGATGATAAAGTACTTTTAAATACTGATGGATCTGGAAATTTACTTAAGGTAATAAAAGAAATATATGGTAGTGAAGTAGCTAGAAAAATGAGAAAAATCTCCGTTTTTAATGATGATTATGACGTTGATGGATTTATTTCTTTACCAGAAGTTACAAGATCTTCTAGAAATCATATGGTAACACTTGTAAATAACAGAGTAGTTAGAAATACCGAGTTAAACCGTGCAATAAATGATGGGTATCATACATATAAACCAGAGACAAGGTATCCAATTGTTGTTTTAAATATTAACACTGATCCATCTTTAGTTGATGTTAACGTTCATCCATCTAAATTAGACATTAAATTTAGTAACTTTGAAGACTTAAAGGAATTAGTTAGAAAGGGAATTAAAGACGTTTTAGATAAGGCCTTATTAATTCCTAAGATAGAAAAGAAAAACGAAGTAGAAAAAGAAGAAAAACCTAAAGTAGTACTTCAACAACTTAACCTAGAAAGAGAAAAGGTAATAGAAGAAAATACGATTGATTATTCTATTTTTGATGAACCAGTAATGAAAGTTAATGAAGATATTACTGATTATAATGAAAACGTAAAAGATGACATAGAAAATTATAGCAAAGAAAAAAAGAAAGTTATTATGCCAGAGATGTATCCAGTAGGACTTGCTAAAGGAACTTACATAATTTGTCATAACGAACTAGGTCTTTATATGATAGACCAACATGCCGCAAAGGAAAGAATTAACTACGAGGGATACTTAAAAGCGTTTGGTAATCCATTAAAGGGAAGTATTAAAATGTTAGTTCCATTAACACTTGAATTTCCATCTAATGAGTTTATCATAATAAAGCAAAACATGGATGTCTTAAAAGATATGCATTTTGATATAGAAGAATCAGGAATAAATTCATTTACTATAAAAGAACATCCAACATGGATAAAAGAGGGATATGAGGTAGAAAGTATTAAAAAAGTGATAGAGGTATTAATTAGTGAGGAAAAACATTTTTCAATTGAAAAATTCAGGGAAAAGGCTGCTATTATGCTTAGCTGTAAAATGGCAATTAAAGCTAATATGAATATCTCGATGGAAGAGATGGAGGCACTAATTAACGACTTAAGAAAATGTGATAATCCATATACTTGCCCACATGGTAGACCAACTACAATATTCTATAGTAATTATGAACTAGAGAAAATGTTTAAAAGAGCTATGTAATTTGACATAGCTTTTATCTTAATATATAATACCACTTAAGGTGATTTTATGAAATTAACTAAGGAACAGTTATTAGCTTTATCAAAATGTAACACTGAGTTTGTAAGTACGATGAAATTATCAGAAAAAGTGGCAAACTGTGAAAGAATTGGTACTGGTAATTTTTCGATGTGTTATAAAAGCGGTAATATTGCAATAAAAAAATATTTTGGAAATCCTTATTTACAAAGTAGTGATACTGGTGATATTATTTTTTCCTTTTTTGATGTTGTCAACAATTTAATTGAATTATCTAATTTAAACAATGGTTTTCCCAAAAAAATTTACATTGATAACGATGAATTAATCGCCTATGAAATGCCTTTTGCAAGAGGCTATCTACTTGGTATGTTTAGTTATTTATCATCTAATAAAGATACGCAAGATATTAGTTTAAATACATTAAATAGCATATGGAATAAAGCATATGATTATGCAAAATATTATGCTTCCAAAGGATTTGTTATGTACGATTTTCATGAGAATAATTGTGCTATATCAGGTGATAAATTAACTATTTTTGACGTGGATTTTTTTCATAAAGAACCTTTAAACAAAAACGTCTTAAGTGATAATTACAGGATTGTAAATACATGTTTTGAAAATTTTCTAGAAATGTATTTTTTCGAGAAATGTTATGAAGTAAGTTTACCTGGCATATGTAGCGTTAGCTTTAAAGATGATGTTATAGCTGATCTTCTTTCAAGAAGTTCGGGTGATTGTAAGAGCTTACTTGAAATTTTAAATAAAATTAAATAAAATAAAAAAAGAGTTTGCGTTTTTGGGCGTGTGAATATGGGGGGAATACTATATGGAAATAAGTGCGGACGAAATAGGCTTGTTAAAGCCTATTACGAATTCAAGACATAAAGGTAATTTTGGGGCTTGTTATTTATTTTTTGAAAATGCAATTAAATATTTGAATACGAATAATAGGGTTTTCAACCAAATAGATGTTGAGAAAAGTTTACAAAGGTTAACTAAGGTAAAGGTGGGCGGAGTATCTCTTCCACTTGAACTTATATATGTAAATAAAAAATTTTCAGGCTACATTATGCCTTATTATAATGGGCCTACCCTAAGAAGTCTTTTGCTGCAATACCGTAGTGGAAAAATAAATATTAGTAGATATGATTTGAATGAAATATATATTTCACTTAGAAAAAAACTAGAGAAATTATCTTCGTATAGAGTAATAGCAAATGACATAAAACCTGACAATATAATTTATTATGATGGCGATTTTAAACTTGTAGATTGTGATTTTTACAGAATAGATGACAAATTAAGTTATAGTGACATCTTAGAGAAGAATATTAAACTTTTGAATGATGCATTTAATAAAATTTTAAATGATTATTTTAATAGGCAACAAGAACAATGTTATAATGGGGAAGATAACAAAATAAGGATGTGATTTTTATGATAATTGCGATAGTGGGACCAACTGGTGTTGGTAAAACAAAGATGTCTATTTCGCTTGCTAAACGCTATAATGCAGAAATAATTTCTTGCGATAGTATGCAAATATATAAAAAGATGGATATTGGTACTGCAAAGGTAACTTCTCTTGAAAAAGAAGGTATATCACATCACATGATTGATATAAAGGATGTAAATGAAGATTATTCGGTATATGATTATCAAAAAGATGCTAGAAGAATAATGGATAATGTAATTAAAAATGGCAAAAACATAATTATAGTAGGGGGTACTGGTTTTTATCTAAAGGCTTTGCTATATAACTATGAATTTAAAGAAAATGATGGCATAAGAAATGATTATTCATCTTATACTAATAAAGAATTATATGGTATGGTCAAAAAGTTAGATAATGATACAAAAATCCATATAAATAATAGACAAAGATTAGAAAGCTACTTAAATAATCATGGTGATGGTAACTCTAATAAGGCGTCAAATAAAATGATTTATGATGCTAAAATAATAGGCCTTACAAGACCTAGAGATGAACTTTATGATGCAATTAATAAAAGGGTAGATGAAATGATGGAAGAAGGCTTAGAAGAAGAGGCTAGATACTTCTATGACAGAAAAATATTTAGTAAAGCAATTAAAACTGCAATTGCGTATAAAGAATTATATATGTATTTTGATAAAAAAATAAGCAAGGAAGATGCAGTAAACCTAATAAAACAAAGATCAAGGAATTATGCTAAAAGACAATATACCTTCTTTAATCATCAACTTGATGTAAAGTGGTTTAATTGTGATGTAAATAACTTTGACAATACGATAAAAGAAGTAGTTAATTATATTGAAAATAATTGATTATTTTAGTATCATATTAATGATAGGAGATGTGTTAAAATGGCAAAAGGCAAAGTTGGAAGACCTTCAAAATTAGATAAGGATACCATGAAGGAGGCTAACATAAGTTTTATTATTATAATAATTATTTTATTAATACTTTTATCTGTTGCAACACTTACTGTTATTAATCCAGAAATTTATAACGCTCTTAAGGCTTCTATTATAAATTTATTTAACTAAAAAAGGACTTTTATTGTCCTTTTTATTTTGCCTCAATATATATTGAAGAATCAAAGTTATGCTCTCCATCATCTTTAGATAATAGTGTGTTTGTATCAATTAAAAAGTAATCTTCTTTTAAAGCATCAGAACCATCACTCATAATAGGATCATCCCAGGTTAAATCCAAATGACGCCAAGCGCCTTCCACATAGACTAAGTTCCATTCGTGAGTGCTAGATGATATACGATAGTTTTTAACGTTCATTTTTTCAAGAAATAGTTGCATTGCATCACTATAACCACTACATATTCCAATGCCATCTATTAAAACTCCATAAGCAGAGCTTGAACCTACGTTAGATAACCCGGTTGTGTTACTTTGGTCATACTTAGTATGATTTACTATGTAATCATGAAATATTTTAATGTTTTCTGAAACGTTTTTGCTAGAGTCATAATTTTCTTTGTATATTTCATCTACCTTTTTATTTAAAGTATCTATTTGACTATCGCTATATCTAGGTTCCTTTTTAAGTTTTACTTTGCCACTAGCTGCAAATGTTGTGTTAATTTTATCAAACGTGTTAAAAGGATGAACAAAATTTGAAAGATCGGTTAAGTAAGTATTATTTTGAACAATTTCTTTTATGTCGTTAGTGCAGTCTAGATAATCAGCATCACACTTAACGGTATAATAATCCCAACCAGCATCTAGATATGTGTATATCATATTTTTAACGTCATCTTTGTTTTTTAAAGTAGTATTTTCATTTATCTTTACATAACCATAATTTTCTTTTTTGCGGTATTTATTATCGGTTAAGTTTTGTCTTATATCTCCTTGAAGATACTTTGTGTATACGTATTCTATTTTATTTGTTAATAGATAATAATTATCTTTTATTAAAAATCCTAATATAACTATTATTATAACCGTAACTGCTACTTTAACTAGTTTTTTTATATTCATATCATCACCATAATTATTATACCAATAAAGCATAAAAAAAAGAAGTATAATTACTTCGTTTCATTTACTTTTTTAGCTAATCTTGATTTTAAGCGAGATGCTTTATTGTCAGTAATAATTCCTTTGTTACGTGCTTTATCGATTCTCTTGTTAGCAATGTTAAGATTTTCTGTAGTAGCTTCTTTTTCTACCTTTTTAACTGCAGTTTTCATACTACCTTTAACTGGAATGTTAGATTCGTGTTTAGTAGATGTAACTTTAACTCTCTTCTTAGCACTTTTAATATTTGGCATTTTTTCACCTCCTGGCGTCATTAACTTCTTATAGTTTATCAAAAAAATAATAAAAAATCAATAATAATTACTGTTTTTGGTAAAAATATATAAGGGTGAAGAAAAAATGCATAAAATAGATTTAAGTAAATATGAAGTGAGAACTGATATGATAGTTGATTTATTAGATGAAGAAACTAGTAAGTTAAGTAATGAAACATTAGAAGATGGTGTTAAAATATCTTGGATGAAGCTTGATGAAGATAATCCATTTAATAAAAAGCCAGGCAATTATCTAACTATTTTATTTGATGATGTAACGGATAGTGATGCTAGAAATTTAGTTAGTAATATATTTGAAAGGGAATTTAAGAAGATGCTTAAAAAGATAGGATATAACAAAGATTATAAAACCCTTGTAATAGGTCTTGGAAACGAAAAGTCTACTCCGGACGCACTAGGACCACTTGTGGCTTGTAAATTAATTGTTACAAATCATTTTTTCGATATGAACATAAACGTTGATGATAAATTATCTAAATTAGCAGCTATAGCACCGGGTGTTACAGGTCAAACTGGAATAGAAACAAGTGATTATGTAAAAGGAGTAGTAGGTGTATTAAAACCTGATTTGGTAATATTAGTAGATGCTTTATGTTCATCATCGATAGAAAATGTTAACAAAAGTATTCAAGTTACAGATAATGGAATTTCTCCAGGCAGTGGTATTGGAAACAAAAGAAAGGAAATATCAAAAGAAACCCTTAATACCAAGGTAATATCGGTCGGAATTCCAACTGTTATAGATGCAAGTACAATAGTTTCAGACACTATTAATTATATGGTTAAAAATTATGCTTATAATAAAAACCATATAAATGATAAATCAAATAAGTTTATAAAAGGACCAGTTAATTATCTAAATAAAGAAACTAAAATAACACCTGCCGATAGAAAAAACTTTCTAGGACTTGTAGGAGCACTTAGTGATAACGAAATAAAAAAGCTGTTATATGAGGTTTTAACACCTATTGGATATAATCTTATGGTAACTCCAAAAGAAGTTGATTTTATACTTTCAAAATTAAGTGACGTAATAAGCTACGGAATAAATCATAGTATTCATAACATATAACCTAAAACCGACAAATAAGATGCTCCATCTATGATATTTTATAGAGGGTGGGTGATACTATGAAAGAATTTAAATCAAGGAAAATTATAAGAAAAAGGAAATCTAAATTTAAAGTTATTATTTTTACTTTCTTTTTCTTTTTTTCATACATTTTTATATTAAAGTATTTAAAGGATAACCAGTTAAAAAATAAGATATTAAACGAAGATGTTAACTATATAAAATTTAATGTGGCACGTGAAAGTGAGGAAGTGTTAGATAATATAATTAATAATCCGGTAAGCCTTTTAAATGATAATATTAAAAATGTGGGTAACGTAACTAAAACAGATACTAAAAAAAGTAATAATAGTGATGTAAAAACAAATACTGTTTCATCATCCGCGCTTGATAGTCCTCCTATAATATACGTATATAACACTCATCAGACAGAAAGTTATAACGGATATGACGTTTATTCTGCTGCAAATTATTTAACTAGTAAATTAAATAATTCCGAGTATAAGGCTTCGTTAGAAGAAAAGAGCATGAAAGTTTTTTTAGAAAATAATAATTTAAAATACTATAAATCATATACGGCGTCAAAAACTTACTTAAATGAGGAGATGATGCAAAATCCTAATTTAAAATATTTTTTTGATATTCATAGGGATTCTGCTGGAAAAAGCATAACAACAACTTCTTATCAAAATAAAAGTTACGCTAAAATCTTGTTTGTTGTTGGAACTGATAACCCTAATTATGAGAAAAATAAGGTAAATACGGAACGGTTAAATAACATAGTTAAAGAAATCGTTCCAACTATATCAAGAAACGTAGCATATCACGGTGGTAAGGGATATAATGGTGTTTATAATCAGGATTTATCAGAAAACGTATTTTTAGTTGAGGTAGGAGGAAAAGATAATACAAAAGAAGAAGTAGAAAACACGATAGAAGTACTTAATAATGCAATAATAAAGTACATAAGGGAAACTATATGATAAGTTATAAAAAGATATTTCATGGGTTTATTTGGTTATTATTCTTTTCCTTTTTAGTTTTGTATTTTGCACAAGCGGGTGGTTACTATGAAGATTTAAATAATAAAAAAGCATCACTTACCGAGGAGAAGGTAAAACAATTCGAAAAGGACGTTAAAGAAGGCAAAGAAATAAAGGTAGAAAATTACGTGGTTAATATGAAAAAGAATTACTCAAACAAGGTATCTAACTTTGGACTTTTTACCTCTAAAAGTTTTGCTAAAGGATTTAAATGGGGCATGAATAATTTATTTAATGGTATAGATAAAATGGTTAATGAATAGAATTTATGATATACTTTATATGGTGATTATTATGCTAGGGATTAGTTTCGAAATTGGAAATAAATATGACAATTATTTATATAAAATACTAGATGATATTACTTCTTCTTTTGATAACATAATGGTAGGTGGAGAAGTGTTTGATAAAAATGGTAACTCTTTATTTAAAAAGAATATATATACAAAAGATGAGTTTGAAAGCATTATAAAAAAAGGAGATTATTACATAGTGTTTTTATCACTTGCAATTTATGATAAAACATCTAATATGAGTTATATTTCAGACCTTAGTTGCTATAAGAAATGTAAACCGAAGCTTTACTTATCTGTGTGTGATTCCATTTTTGTATCATTATATTCCTTTAATGATAATATAGTTCGTAAGGCAAAGAGCAACGCTATTAAAAATCATTTTGATAAAATAGAGGATGCTACTTACGAAAAAATGTATTTTATATGATGTTGACAAAATAGCACTATTTCTATATAATTTAGTTATATTTATATTTAAATCGCTTTAGCAAGAGTAGTAGCTAAAATCTGATTATTCTTAAGAGAGTAGCTGTTTGGTGGGATGCTATATAATCTTTTTAGTAAATGGACTTGCAAGATGATGCCGGAAAATTATAGTATGGCATTACGGAAGTTACCCGTTATTTTATAACATATGTATGATAGTACGTATTAGGTGGCATTAAACTTAAGAATTATAACTCTTATCCTATGGTTGGATTAGAGTTTTTTTAATATATAGGAGGGACTTTTTATTATGTTTACAAAACGATGGTGTATTAACAATTTAAATAAACATAAAAATATAAATAGAAGGAAGGAAAAGTTATAATGGGAAATATTATATTAACAGGAGAAAGACCAACAGGACCATTACATATAGGACATTATGTTGGCTCACTTAAAAACAGAGTAAAAATTCAAAACGAAGGAAATTATGATGAAATGTATTTGTTTGCAGCAGATGCGCAAGCACTAACGGATAACTTTGATAATCCAAAAAAGGTAAGGGATAACGTAATAGAAGTTGCACTTGATAATTTAGCATGCGGCATTGACCCGGAAAAGGTTAATTATTTTATTCAGTCTGAGGTTCCAGAGCTTACTGAGCTTACCTTTTACTATATGAATTTGGTTAGTGTAGCTCGCTTGCACAGAAATCCAACCGTTAAGCAAGAAATAGAATTAAGAGGATTTGAAGAAAGTATTCCAGCGGGGTTCTTTACTTATCCAGTAAGTCAAACAGCAGATATAACTGCCTTTAAGGCAAATATCGTTCCAGTTGGAGATGACCAGTTACCAATGCTAGAACAAGCAAGAGAAATAGTTAGAAAGTTTAATTCTATTTATGGTGATACATTAGTCGAAGCAGAAGCTCTTCTTCCAGAAAATGTAAACGAAAGAAGACTAGTTGGAATAGATGGTAATGCTAAAATGAGTAAGTCTTTAAATAACTGTATTTACCTAAAAGATAGTGCTGAAGAAATTAAAAAGAAAGTATTTAGTATGTATACTGATCCAAACCATATAAGGGTAGAAGATCCAGGTAAAGTAGAAGGTAACGTTGTATTTACTTACTTAGATGTTTTCTGCAAAGATGATTCGTTTGAGAAATTTATGCCTGAGTATAAAAACTTAGATGAGTTAAAAGATCATTACCGAAAAGGTGGTCTTGGAGATATGAAAATAAAAAGATTTTTAAATGATATCATGCAAGAAGAGTTAGCACCTATTAGAAAAAGAAGAGAAGAACTTGCTAAAGATCCAGAAAAAATATATGAGATACTAAGAAAAGGTACAGAAAAAGCAAGACAAAAAGCAAAGGAAACATTAAAAGAAGTTAAAAAAGCTATGATGCTTAATTATTTTGAATAAGAATTCTTACCCTAAAAATAGAGTAGATTTAGAATTATAATTTATTTTATAATTCTTTTTTTTTATTTTTTTCATACGCTTAATTAGGTGATAGTTTTGTTTAAAAATACAATTAAATTATTTAGTTTATTTCTTCTTTTACTACTTAGTTTTATATATACTGATAAAGTATTTAACGAAGCAAGAGGTAATGACCCACTAATGAAGGAGGTTATCTCATATAAAAAGGCGCATGACGTAAAACCAGTTGAACCAAAAATAAAGGACGATGAGATGATTCTTGGTATGTCAGGTTTAATTATAAACGAAGAAAAATCATATAAAAACATGAAAGAAGATGACACTTTTAACAAACAAAAATTAGTTTATGATAAAAAAAATCCAAATACGTCAATTACTAAAACTTATGATTACTATATAACAAATGGTATTTCTAAAAACATGGTATCCATAATATTTAAAGTGAATAATTCTACTAATGTATCTGAACTTTTAAGTCTTCTTGCTAAAACAAATGTTACAGTAAACTTCTTTATAGACGGATCATATTTAGAGAAAAACGTTGAAACTGCTTTTAGCATGGTTAATTTAAATTCTGAAATATATAATTTAGGCTATGATAATAAGTACTCTAAAAGCATGATAAGTGTTACTAACAATTTAATAGAAAGTATTACCCTTAAAGATTCTTTATTTTGCTTAAATGAGGTTAAAAATGATAATTATAAAGATATATGTGCTTCTAAGAAAATGTTAACTATTTCACCAAAACTTGTTAATCCTAACATAACTGATTTAAAAAAGAATTTATCAAAAGGTGTTATGATAGTATATGACTTAGATGAATTTGATACATCTAAATTTAACTTTATTATAAGCGTAATAGAAAGTCGTGGTTATAAAATAAAAGGTTTATCAAAATTAATAAACGAAAATAGCTAAAAGGCTATTTTTTTCTTTGATAAAAAAATAATAAATGTTATAATATTAATTGTTTGAAGTAAGGTGATATTAATGCATGATAAATTGAAATTATTATTAGATAAAATTAGTTTACCAGAAGAATATTATGAGTTTTTTAATAATGGTAAAATACTAAAACTTAAACTTGATCATACAAGACGTAATGGCATTTTTGTAATTGAAATAGATAATCCTTTAGATACAAAAGTATTAGAATATATAGATAAAAACATGAAAAAAGGTTTTCCTGAAATGGGGTCTATAAAATCTGAATTTGTACTTAGAAATGTAAACTTTGATGACTGTTTAAATTACTATAAAGAAGCTATTTTAAAAAGTACTCTAACTAAGCCTATGAAAGAGTTATTTATAGAGAAAAAAGTTAAGATGTCAGGAGATACCCTTATAATAGATACCGATAATATCGCAGAAGAAAACATATTAAATAACCATTTAGAAAGCATTTTAAAATATTATAAGGTATGTGGTTATCCTAACTTAAAAATAAAAACATTTATAAACGAAGAAAACAGGTTAAAGGTAAAAAAAGAATTAGAAGAAGAAATGAAAATAGAAACTCAAAGTAAACCTAAGGAGGAAAATCCTGTTATTTTAGGTGATGAGCCAAAGGGAGCAATAACCGAAATAAAGGATATAATTGCGGAAGAATCAGGCGTTACCGTTGAAGCTTACGTTTTTGGTGTTGAAGAGTTTGAATCATCAAGAAGTGCATTTAAAATATTAACCTTTAAAATAAGTGATAATACTGATAGTATTTATGCTAAAATTTTTACAAAAGATGCAGATTTATTTAAGATGTTATCTAAAAAAATGAAGTCTGGTTGGTTTAGAATTAATGGATATGTAAAACAAGATATTTATGCTAAAGACCTTGTATTAAACATTAGAAACGTTATGAAAATACCTTCAAAAGACATGACGGTAGTAGATGATGCAAAAGAAAAAAGAGTAGAATTACACGCTCATACAATGATGAGTCAAATGGATGGTATAACTAAGTTAGACTTAGGTAAGCATACGTGTGAACTTGTTACAAACGCAATTAACATGGGATACCGTGGTGTTGCAATAACAGATCATAACGGATGCCAAGCATTTCCAATAGCATATAGTCTTATTAAGAATCACAATAAAAAAATAGAAGATAAAAGTAAACATTTTAAAGGTTTATATGGTACGGAGCTTACGCTAGTTGATGATACCGTAAACATAGTTGTAAGACCTACTTGTGATTCCTTAATGGATAATACTTACGTTGTATTTGATACCGAAACAACTGGATTTAATGCTGCAGGTGAAGACCAAATGATAGAAATAGGTGCAGTTAAAATATCACATGGTGACATAATAGATAGGTTTGATAAATTAATTGACCCTAAAAGACACATACCAGATAAAATTACTGAGCTTACTTGTATTACTGATGCAATGGTATCAGGCTGTGACGATGAAAAAACAGTAACGAAAGAATTTTTAGAGTGGGCTGGTAATTTACCTATGGTTGCTCATAATGCTAAGTTTGATATTTCTTTTATTGAAATGGCAATGAAGAAATATGATTTAGGAGAGTTTAAAAACACTGTAATAGATACTTTAGAATTATCTAGAACCTTAGACCAAGGATATGCAAGACATGGACTTTCAGCCTTAGTTAAAAGATATAACGTTCCTTGGGAAGAAGATGCTCACCATAGAGCGGATTATGATGCTGAAGGAACGGCTCACGTTTTTCATAAGTTTTTACAAAAATTAGATGCACAAAACTATGAAAAAATAAGTGATTTAGATAGGTTAGTTCCTAAAGGTGAAATTCATAAGTTTGGTAGAACGTATCACTTTAATGCGATTGCGGTTAATAAAAAAGGACTTAAAAACATATTTAAAATGATATCGCTTGCTAATACCGTTTACCTATATAAAACACCTAGAATCTTGCGTAGTGAAGTAGAACGTTTAAGAGAAGGCGTTTTAATAGGAAGTGGATGTTATGAATCAGAAGTTTTTAAAGAAGCAAGAAGTAAAGAAGGAGAAGAATTAACCAACATAATAAACTTTTATGATTATGTTGAAGTTCAGCCTCCAGAAGTCTATAATCATTTAATACAAATGGGAGACTTTAAGGATGAAAAAGAACTTGAAACTCATATTAAAAAGGTTGTATCTGCTACAAAAGAAGCTGGTAAGATAATTGTTGCAACAGGAGATGTTCACCACTTTAGAAGAGAAGATAAAATATATAGACAAATAATTGTTAACCAAAAGGTTCCAGGTGGTGGACGTCATCCACTAGCTAAAAAAGATATTAAAGAAATACCAAGTCAGCACTTTAGAACAACAAATGAAATGCTTGATAACTTTGCTTTCTTAGGAAAAGATTTAGCATACGAAATAGTTGTTTCTAACACCAATAAGGTTCTTGACATGGTAGATGAAATAGAGGTAATAATAGATACTCATGGAATTCCTTTTTCACCAAGGGTAAAGGCTGATGATGGAAAGTCTTACCTTGATTGTCCAAGAGTTGTAACGGACTTAGTATATGATAAGGCAAAAGATTGGTATGGTACACCTCTTCCATATAATATAGAAGAACGTATTGCAATGGAACTATATGGTAACATCGTATATAAAGTATGTGAGGAGAATTTAAAAAAGAGCAACCCTGACATAACAGATGAAAAATTAAAAGAAGAAACGTTTAGAAATTTGCATGAGGTTATAGTTAAAGGGTTTGATTCGGTTAAAGAACTATTAAGTTGTTATTTTAAAGAGAACTGGGACGATTGTGACGGCACTTTAACGGATGATTCATTAAATAAAAAAGTAAGCAAGGAGCTAGGTGGTATTATAGGTGGAGGATTTGATCCGATATACTTAATTGCACAAAGACTTGTTAAACACTCAAACGATGATGGTTACTTAGTAGGTTCCCGTGGTTCTGTTGGTTCTTCATTTGTTGCAACAATGATGGGTATAACAGAAGTTAATCCACTTCCAGCACACTATAGATGTTTAAAGTGCCAACATAGCATATTTACGTTTGATGATGGAAGGGCACTTGGTAGCCAGTATTCAACAGGATTTGACCTTCCTGATAAGAAATGTCCTTGCTGCGGCGAAGATTTGTATAAAGATGGGCAAGACATGCCGTTTGCAACATTCCTAGGCTTTAACGCAGATAAAGTTCCAGATATTGACCTTAACTTTAGTGATTTGAACCAAGCATCCGCTCATGCGTATACCAAAGTTTTATTTGGCGCTGATAACGTATATCGTGCAGGAACAATTGGTACGGTAGCAGAAAAAACAGCATATGGATATGTAAAAGGGTACTGTGAAGATAAAGAAATAAACATGAGACCAGCTGAAATAGAACGTTTAGCACTAGGATGTACGGGCGTTAAAAGAACAACGGGTCAGCATCCTGGCGGAATAGTTGTTATTCCAGATTATATGGAAGTATTTGATTTTACACCTTTTCAGTTTCCAGCAGAAGACGTAACAAGTGCTTGGCGAACAACCCACTTTGATTATCACGCAATTGATGAGTGCGTTCTTAAACTAGATATACTAGGTCACTCAGACCCAACTCAGCTTAGAATGATTCAGGATTTAACTCATACTGATATAACAAAGGTTCCACTAGATGATAAAGATACGATGAGTATATTTACGTCAACAAAGGCACTAGGAGTTACTAACGAACAGATAATGTGCAAGACAGGAACACTTGGAATACCAGAGTTTGGTACTAACTTTACAATTGGCATGGTTGCAGAAACAAAGCCTACAACATTTGCGGAATTAATTAAAATATCAGGTTTATCACATGGTACTGATGTTTGGCTTGGAAACGCACAGGACTTAATAAAAAATAACATCGTTCCGTTTAAAGATGTTATAGGATGTCGTGATGATATAATGGTATACTTAATGTATCACGGAGTAAAACCTATTAAGGCATTTAAGATAATGGAATTTGTTCGTAAAGGAAGGGCATCAAAAGATCCTGAAACTTGGAAAGAACATAAAAAGACGATGGTAGAAGCTAACATACCAGATTGGTTTATAGATTCATGCGGTAAGATAAAATACATGTTTCCTAAAGCTCACGCAGCAGCATACGTTATATCAGCCTTTAGAATAGCTTGGTATAAAGTTCATATGCCAGTATATTTTTATGCGTCTTGGCTAACTTCTAAAGCAACAGACGTTGATGTTGATGTAATGATTAAAGGATATGATGCAATAAAAGCTAAAATAATAGAAATACAAAATAAAGGCTTTGATGCTACTAATAAGGAATTAGGACAATTAGAAAGTCTTAAGGTGTGCCTAGAAGCTACCGCAAGAGGTATTTCGTTTGCACCAATTGATCTTTATAAAAGTAGTGCTACCATTTGGGGAGTTAAAGATGAAACAACGATATACCCACCATTTGCATCTATTGATGGCCTAGGTGATACGGTTGCTAAAAAAATAGTTGAAGAAAGAGAAAAAAGCAAATTTATTAGCGTTGAAGATATCCAGGTAAGAGGTAAAGTATCCCAAACCTTAACAGATAGAATGCGTATGATGGGAATACTAAACCAGCTTCCAGAATCAAGTCAACTTAGTTTGTTTTAATAAAGAAAAAATGAAATCGAGATTAAAACGCTGGTTGTTAGATAAAATATAATTGACAAAACTATTTCTTTTTGATAATATATTGTCAATTTATAAGGAGGTTATTATGAGAAAAAATAAATTATTACATAGCATAGTGTTACTTGATAAGAATGATGAAAATTTTATTAGTATAGCAAAGAAGAAAAGAAAAATTAATAACGATGATTTTTTACCATTTTCTTTTATAAGTTGCTACGTTGATATACAAACGAAAGCATGTTATACAACTGATAAAAGTGTAAGTAGTCCCAAAGTGTTATATAGGGAAGGATTTTATGAAACAAGTTTGCCTTCATATATAGATGCTGATGTTGCTAAAAAAATCAATAATAATTTTATTGATGAAGCATATTTTCAAATAATAGAAAATGCTAAAAATCAAATAAAAAAGTAATATAGAAGAGTAATTTGACAAAGCTCTTCTTTTTTGTTATCATAATTGACCATTAGTGAAGGGGTGTTTTACGTGAAAGATAAAATGTTAAAAGACTATACAATAAAAGAATTTTTTGAATTCTTTAATCAAAGATCATTTGAAGTAAAGAGAATGGTTGATTCTTTAAACGAACAAAAAAAATTATATAGTTCTTGCTGTGCAACAAAAGTTGTTTTTAATCCTGTTAGTAAGGCAGAAGAAAGACAATATTGTTGTTATAAAGAAAAGATAAAAAAAGCTTTAAATACAAAAAATGGTAGAGAAAACATTTTAAATGTTTTAAAGGATGTTTTTGGTTTTAAATTTTATGATTTTTCAGAAGAAGAATTGCAGCACTTAGAACAAAAGGGTGCATTTACTAGAAATGGACTTGTAAAAATCGTTGGATCGGTAGTTGGTAATAAATATGGATATGAAATTTATATTCCAAAAAATTGGGAAGAACTTCTAAAATTAATAGATGATCTTATATCTCTAGTTGATTTGACAAACGTAGACTATGAAGACAGAAAAAAATATACGATAGTTTTAACGACGTTTATAAACTTAATTGCAACTGCCTATAAAGAAATTTGCTTGTTAATAGAATCGGAGCAAAAACTATATAGTAATATGTGTGAGATATATAAATTATATAAAAATAAAAAACCGATAGATACGGTTGAAAAGATTCCTGATTTCAAAGATGAATTAAATGCAAAAATAAAAAATGTAGAAAAAAATAAAGACGGTTCTAAAAGTTTTGAAAACATATATTTTGGTGATATCACAGAGAGCTTTATTAATGCACATAATGCAGAAGTAAATAATATTAATAAAGATAAAGAAATAAAAGCTATTATAAATAAATTTTATAAAGAAATTTTTAGAACGCCATTTGATAAACTTAGTTATGATCAATTTCCGTCTTTCGATGATCCAAGGGCATATTTGTTATATAGTGGATTGGCTAGTAAATTTGAAAGAAAAAATGATGATAAATGTGCAAGTTTAATGGCTATTACTCAAATTAGATTAGCAAATCATATAAATGACATTAATTATAAAGATGATAATTTAGATGTTAAAGTAAGATAATTATATTTAAAGGAGCTGAAAAGCATGGATGTTAACAAGATTAATGATGCGATTGTCATGTTAGAAACTCAAAAAGAACAATTTGAAGAAGATATCAAGACTGTTTTTTATACCTTAAAATTAATAAAAGAAAGTTCATTTGAAAATGTAGCTTATGATAATACGTATTTAGAAAAATCCGCTGCAATATTATATATGTATGGATACAATAATTTTATGGAATCTAGTATAACTTATGATGATTATGAAAAGATATTTAAAAAAATATGTGGCAAACTTTATAAAATGTTCTTAAGTGACTTAAGGATGGATGATAAAAATGAATATATAACTCCAGAATCTTTTTCTAGTATGATGCAAAAATTATGCAAATCAAAGAGTTTTCTAGTTAAAATGGATAATAACAGAAAAACTAAAGGTACAGATAGAAAAAGTGATATATTACACGGTGATTCATTGACACAAAAATTGATTGAAGAGCCAAAAAATAAATTCATTTCCGCAAGCAACAATTTTTTAGCAAAATATAAAAACATTGTGCTTGATATATCACTACTAATTAATTTGCTTACCGAAATAATGTGTATAAATTATGAAAAAAATTTTGAAAAATTTAAGCTAACGTGTCATGAAATATTCAAATTATTAAAGAAAAATCACTTTCAAGATGTTATATTTGAGGATATTAAAAGAGATTTAAGAAGTATAATAAAAAAGCAAGAAGAAAAAATAACTGAATTAGCAAATAGCCACGCAGTAACAGAGGAAATTGATATTAAAATAGGTTCTAGAACGAACAGAATAAGTACTTATGAAAAATCTAAGTTGAAACAGAAAATAAAGGAAAGCAAGTCCAAATTATCATCAGAAGATAAATTATGGGTTGATATAGTAGTGGATCAGTTATTAATTATGGAAGGTGAATTTCTTGATGATTTTAGATGCAATTATGTCTCTTACTTACCAGTAGATAATAAAAACATAAAAGATATTATTAATCTTGCTATATTAGAATTGAAATACAAAGATGCAAATGACGAAGTAATAGATATAATGGAAAGCGCAAATAAATCGTATACAAAATCAGGAAAAGTTTTTTAAAAATGCTTGTGGCTTATTTTGATATTGATATATTTTTAAATAAATAAGTCATGATTATATAACGGATGATGAAGCATTTGAAATTAGCAAAAAATATTAAAAGGTTATATTGTAAAATCAAAAAAAGAAAAAAACGAAAATACAAGTGAAAGAAAATAAGGCTACTTAAGCCTTTTTTCTTATTATGTGCTATAATATCTTCTAGGTGGTAATATGCATTTTAATTATTTAGATAATGATTATTTAGTTATAATAGAAAAGAAAAATAATAAAAATTTATATATCAGAGTAACAGATAATTTAGAAATAAAAGTAACTTGTAATTATTTTTTTACTAAACTTTCTATAAAAAAAGTATTAGAAGATAATAGAAGATCAATAGAAAAAATGATAGATAAACAAATCATAAAAAATAAAACTCAGAAAAAAGAATCTAAGAATCTTTTAGGAAAAAATTTAAACGTTATTTATAAAGATGTTAAAAGGCCGATATATGATTTAGATACAATTACCGTAAAAGATGATGTCATGCTTAATAATTGGTATAAGAAATATGCAAAAGAGGTATTTAAAAAATACTTAGATGAAGCATATTACGTATTTGATGAAAAAATCCCGTATCCTATAATTAAGGTTAGAGGGATGAAGACAAGATGGGGAGTATGTAATAGAAGAGATAACTCTGTTACACTTAATTTAGAACTTATAAAAAAAGATCCTATGTATTTAAATTACGTTATAGTTCATGAATTATCACACTTTGTCCATTTTGATCATAGTAAGGCGTTTTGGGGTGTTGTAGAAAAATACTGCCCTGATTATAAAATAGTTAGAAAAAAGTTGAAGGAGTAATTTATGATAATAGAATCTAAAGATAATAAAAAAATAAAATATTTAAATAAATTAAGAACAAATAAATTTATGAATGAAGAAAAAAAGTTTGTTGTAGAAGGAATGCACCTTGTTAACGAAGCTAAAAAAAGTGGTCTTTTGCTTGAAACTTATTCTACTTCTAACTGTGACTTTGGCGTAGTAAATAACGTTGTGTCAAAAAGTGTTATGAGTTATATAAGCACACTTCCATCTAAAACGGATGTTATTGGAATAGTTAGTTTTATTAAAGAAGATTTAACACTTGGAGATAAAATAATTATATTAGATGATGTTCAAGATCCAGGAAATTTAGGAACCATAATAAGAAGTGCTAAAGCATTTAACATAGATACGGTAGTGCTTAGTTTGGGGTGCGTTAAAAAATATAATGAGAAAGTTGTAAGAGCAGCTCAAGGAATGCTTTTTAAAGTAAACGTTGTAACAAAAGATTTAAAGTATTTTATTCCTTATCTAAAAGAAAATGGATACTCGGTATATGGTACTTCTGTTACGAATGGCACGGATATAAGTACACTTAAAAAGAATAAAAAACTTGCAGTTGTAATGGGAAATGAAGGACAAGGAATAAGCAAAGATATTAAAAAAGAACTAGATAAAAATGTCTATATAAATATGAATGATGATTGTGAAAGTTTGAATGTAGCAGTTGCATCTTCAATTATTATGTACGAAATGAACAAATAAAAGTTAAACTATTTTTACTTGATGGGAGAGATAAAATATGAATTATTTATATATTGGAAAATTAGTTAATACTCATGGTATTAAAGGTGAAGTTAGAATATTATCTAATTTTAGACATAAAGATAAAGTGTTTGTTAAAGGTTTTAAATTCTATGTTGGTAAAGATAAGAAAGAGTATGTTGTTGAAACTTATAGGAAACATAAAAACTTTGATATGGTAGTATTTAAAGATAACTATGACATTAATTTAATTGAACATTTAAAAGGTTCTTTCGTATACATTAATAAAGATGAATTAAAACTTGATAAAAATAAGTTTTTATCAGTTGATTTAATTGGATTTGATGTTATAATAAATGATAAAACAATTGGTGTTATAAAAGATGTATTAGATACTCCTGCAAATGAAGTTTTAGTGCTTGATAATAACATTATGATTCCATATGTTGATGCTTTTATAAAAGAAATTGATATTAAAAATAAAAAAGTATCTGTATATGAAGTGAAAGGACTTTTATCATGAAAATAGATATATTAACACTTTTTCCAGAAATGTTTGATGGATTTAAAAATGAATCAATTATAAAAAGAGCGATAGAATCTAAGAAAGTAGAAATAAATACTTGTAATTTTAGAGATTTTGCAAAAAATAAACATAAAAAGGTGGATGATACTCCCTATGGTGGAGGAGCTGGTATGGTTTTAATGTGTCAACCAATATATGATGCGGTAGAAAGCTTAAAAACTGATAAATCAAAGGTTATCATGCTTTCTCCTCAAGGAAAACCTTACACGCAAAAGAAAGCATATGAACTATCAAAGGAAGAACACTTAATATTTATATGTGGCCATTACGAGGGATTTGATGAGAGAATAAGTTCGCTTTGTGATGAAGAAATATCAATAGGAGATTATGTTTTAACCGGAGGAGAATTACCATCGATGGTTATTACTGATTCTGTTGTAAGATTGCTACCTGGAGTAATAGAAGAAGAATCACACGAAATAGATTCATTTAATGAAAACTTACTTGACTATCCAACTTATACCAAGCCAAGAAACTATAAAGGCATGAAAGTTCCTGAAGTATTATTATCAGGAGATCATAAAAAAATTGATGAATGGAGAAAAGAGCAAAGACTTCTTGTAACAAAAGAAAAAAGACCAGACCTTTTAAGAAAGAAAATGATTTTGAAAAAAGGTGGTATGAAAAAAAGTGGTTTTAAAATATCAATGGATGATGTTAAAAACATTAAGGTAACCGAAATTAAAGAAGATAAAAAAGATGTTGTAGAAGAAAAGAAAACTTCAAAAAATGTTACGAAAAAGGAAAATAAAAACGTAGTTTATAAACTTTCACTAGAAGAAAAATTGGTTGCAATAACGATATTTGATCCCAAAAAATTAGAAGGCTACAAGTTAAAGGGAAGAAATAAAGATGGGGATATAACAAAAATCCTTATTGTAAAAACATCATTTGCATCAAAAGTAGCGATGAAAAACATTAGAAAGAAAATAGATATATTAAATTATAGATTAAACATTGCTCTTCAAACAGATGATAATGAAGCAACTTCAAGAGTGCTTGGAGAATCTGAAATGTTAAAATCTATGATAATAAAGGTTTATTCTAATTTTCTAAGTAAAGAAGCTTTGGATTTTGTAATTCAAAACATAAATAAATTGGTAAATGAATTTGTAAAAAATAAATCCATTAGAAATTCAGTTTTAAATGAAAGATACTAATAAACAAATACTTGCATAATAGTTAATTATGTGATAGAATTTTAGTGTTTGAAAAAAGGCAATCCGCCGCATATATATTATTTTGCATGATTGCTGGTTATAAGTTTTAGAAAGGAGAACTAAGAAAATGAATAAGATTGAAGAAATTACAAACAAACAATTAAATCCTAACGTACCAGAATTTAGAGTTGGTGATACTGTTAGAGTAGGTGTTAGAATAATCGAAGGTAAAAAAGAAAGAGTACAAGCTTTTGAAGGCGTTGTAATCTCTCGTAAAGGTTATGGTGCATCTGAAACATTTACAGTACGTAAGATGTCTAGCGGTATTGGAGTTGAAAGAATATTCCCAATTCATTCACCAAAACTTGATTCTATTGAAGTAGTAAGAAAAGGTAAAGCAAGACGTGCTAAACTTTACTATGCAAGAGATATCGTTGGTCAATGGAAATTAAAAGAAAGAAACTAATAAGGCTATTTATGCCTTATTTTTTGATAGGTGAGTAAAGATGAAAAAGGAAAGAATAAAAAAGATAGTAAAAGATATATATCCATATGTTTTAGTTGTAATATTAGTGGTACTTGTAAGAACGTTTATAATAACCCCTGCGATTGTAGATGGACCATCTATGGAGCCTACTTTATATAACAATAACATTGTTTTACTAAATAAACTTGATTATAAACTAAACGGAGTAAAAAGATTTGACGTTGTTGTAGTTTCCTGGAATGATGAGAAAATAATAAAAAGAGTTATTGGACTTCCAGGGGAACATATAGAATATAAAAAAGGAAACTTGTACGTAGATGGTTTTAAAGTCGATGAGAATTTTACACACCAAGATACTGATGACTTTAAGTTAGAGGAAATAGGATACTTAACAATACCTGGAGATAAGTATTTGGTAGTTGGTGATAATAGACCTAATTCAACGGACTCAAGAGTTATAGGATTATTTGATAAGAAAGATATTTTAGGTAAGGTAAATTTAAGGATATTTCCAGTAAATAAGATTAAGAAAGTAAAATAAATGTTTTAATCTGATTTTTTTGCTTAATAGAGGAATAAAAATGAATAAAAGAATGAAAAAAGATGAACTTTTAAAGTTAATAGAAAGTTTAAAAATTGATAAAAATGAATTTTGGATATTATCGTCTGGAGCACTTGTCTTAAGAGGTATTTATGATGATGCTGGAGATTTAGATATTGCGGTAACAAATAAGGGACTAGAAGAATTAAAGAAGAATTATAACCTAATTAGAAAAGAAAATGGTTGGTATATAGTTAATGATGAAGTTGAATGTGTTTGCGATGGTGATAAAGATAAGCTTGAATATAAACCGGAATATAACGGAGAATATTATCTTCAGAATATAAATGAATATTATGAATATTTAAAACAAAGTTCTAGAGATAAAGATAAAGTGAGAATTCCCATTGTAGAAAATTATATAAAGCATAAAATCGATTTTAAATAATAAATAGAAAGGAAGCTGTGAAATAATGAAATCTGAGAGATTATTGAGTGAATTAAAAAGTAAGAAAAATGTTATTGCTTATAAAGATACTAATAGTGAAATTGTGCGTGAGTTTAAAAATAAATATGATATGTATAATGATAGTTTTTTTTATGATCAATTTATAAATTGCGGTGGTTTTATAGTTGATAATTGGATAAGAATATATGGATGTGGAGTTTTAAACGTAATTGAAAAAAATAAACTATATAATAAAGATGATTCCATGGATATATTAATAGGAGAAGACGTTTTAGGCGGGGTATTTGCACTTAAAAATAAAGACGTATATTATTATGCTCCAGATACTAATGAATGGGAAAACTTAGAGTTATATTACACTGAATTTATATATTGGATATTAAACTATGAAGAAGATGTAAATGATTTTTACAAAGGTTTAAGATGGGCCAATTGGAAGGAAGACTGCAAGAAACTTGGTATAGCTGATGGATTTTCACTTTACCCACTGTTGCCATTTGAATGTGATATTGAAAAAAGAAGTAGAAAGATAATTCCAATTGATGAATTAATAAGATTAAATTTTGATTTAAGTTCAATGCTAAACGAATAAACAAAGTATAGTAATTAAAATAAAAAGACAAAGAGTTAAATCAAGGACAGATTTTATCTAATCTGTCCTTTTATGTATCATTTATATGTTTGTATGTTCTCTAATATTATTAATATAAAAAATATTGAAATAAAAGATAAAAATAATATGTTATAATATATAAAGTGAGGAAATAACCTATTGGTAATAATCTGTAAATAACCATCTATGATTTTTAAATATATATGATTTGAAGAGTGATTATAATATTAGTATAACGTTTAATAAATATCGATATATGTAAATATTAATTGAATTTACTTAATAATAAACAAAGTATGGTTAATAAGTGAAAGTAAAGGTAGTGATTAAAATGGATATGTATCAAAAAAGAAAAATGAGAAAAAATAAAAAAATGAACGAAGATGCAAAAAGTTTACCATCAACGAGCATCAACTGGTTGATTATGATTTATCCAAGAATAGGAGAAAACTCTGATAAAATAAGGAATTGAGAGATCTAATATCTTGTACGTTCATGATAAAATATAGTAAAAAATCAATAAAAAGTAGTCAAAAATAGTTAAAATATGTTAAAATATGTTAAAAATATTATAAAAATTAAGGTATTGATTACGAGACAGTAACCAAGGGGGAATAAAATATATGAAAGTAATTAAACATGAAAATGAATTTGGATTAATAATATCTTTTCAAGAATTAGATAAACAATTTGATGTATCATTTAGTGGTAATGGTGATTTATATTGGACAATTCGTTCTGAAAACGTAAATGATGATAATAATTTTATAATTACTAAAGAAAATTATGAAGTATATAGATTATTTGAAGAATTATTTGATGATATTGAAAATATTAAAATATCTGATGATGAAGAATATATTACTTTTTATTTAAAAACTGAAGAAGAAAAACAAGAGTATATTAAAAATCAAAAAGATGAAATAGAATATGAAAAAAATAAATATAGATTATTCAATCTTTCAAATTATAATGAATTATTTGATAAAGAAAATAATTCTATTACATGGTATTCAGATGAAACCAATCATGAAGTTGCTAATATCTTGAAAATAAGAAAAGAAAACGAATCATTTGAACTAGAATTTTATATACAACCATATATCGAAGGATATGATAGAGATTTTAATTCTTTATATCATATACCAATTAGATTTAGAAATTCTGGTAGTTCGTATTACCCATTTAATATAGTATTTATGAGAATGTATGAGAAAATGAAACAAGTTGATAATGTTAATGATTATGGGCACCAAATTCATATAGAAGAATACTTGTATAATCAAAGCAAAATAAAAAAACTAACTAAATAGTTTAAATTCCATATGTACTGGAAATGGTTATAACTCCTAATCTTCACGAAGCAATTATAAGTAAAAAATTAAATTTAATTAATATTACTAGATTAGAATTAGAAAATAAAGTAAAATGTATTTATATTCATAAATCTACAAATGGTGGAGGACAACTTTTGATTTGTACTGCTGGATCTGGTTGGTATCAAGAAGAAGGCAAAGATGCAATTAGTTTAGTTCCAGGTATGGTAATTACTATTCCAGCAAATGTAAAACATTGGCATGGAGCTAAAAAAGATTCTTGGTTTAGTCATATAGCTGTAGAAGTTACTGGAGAAGATACAGAGAATGTTTGGTTAGAATCTGTATCTGATGAAGAATACAATAATTTATAACAAAAAAATGATGGCTTAATTGTCATCATTTTTTGTTTTAATTAAATAACTAAAATATTTAGTTTTTCCTGATAGTACATCATCATAAAATTGATGTTTCCAATGGATATAGTCTATACTATCTTGAATTTCTTGTTTTTTATGTTCTAACTCACGAAGTTTAACATCTAAAATAACCTTTCTTTCAGGAATAGTTGGTTCTCCTTTTAAACATAGATCCAAATATTTTTTCATTTCAACAATACTCATACCACAATTTTTTAGACAAGATAAACTTTTAATCCAGTTAATATCATTGTCATCAAAAACACGATAATTACTTTTGTTTCTTTTTACATTAGGAATTAGTCCTTCATTACAATAAAACTTTAAAGCATCATAAGTAAGTCCAGTCTTTTCACAAGTTTCTTTCATTGAATATAATTTATCATTTTTTACCATCTTTTTTCACCTCTTAACTCATTCTAAAACAAGGGTGTTACACACAGTCAATAAAAAGTTGAAAAATTTGATAAAAAAGCATTGACCGAGTGTTACCCACGACATTTATAATTATAGTGTAAATTGAAGAAAGAGTCAATTTGGAAAGGGTGAAAATATGGAATATGTAAAATTGAACAATGGTGTAGAAATGCCAATTTTAGGATTTGGTGTTTATCAAATACCTAAAGAAGAAACAAAAAGATGTGTGTTAGATGCTATTAAGGTGGGATATAGAAGCATTGATACGGCACAAAGTTATTTTAATGAAGCAGAAGTTGGAGATGCAATCGTAGAATGTGGTGTACCAAGAGAAGAACTTTTCATTACTACAAAGGTATGGATTGATAATTATGGTTATGAGAAATGCAAAGAATCAGTTATGGAATCATTAAAAAAATTAAAGACTGACTATATTGATTTAGTATTACTTCATCAACCATTTAGTGACTATTATGGAGCATATAGAGCTTTAGAAGATCTTTATGAAGAAGGGAAAATAAAAGCAATTGGAGTATCTAACTTTTATCCAGATAGATTAAGTGATATTTGCTTATTTGAAAGAAAAGTTGTACCAGCAGTAAATCAAGTAGAAACAAATCCAATTAATGCTCAATTTAAAGCACAAGAAAATATGGAAAAATATGGTGTTCATATTGAAGCGTGGGCTCCATTTGGAGAAGGTAGAAATGGACTTTTTGAAAATGAAACACTTGTTAATATTGGAAAGAAATATGATAAGAGTTCAGCACAAGTAATACTTAGATGGTTAATTCAAAGAGGAGTTATCATTGCTTGTAAATCAACTCATATCGAGAGGATGGAACAAAACTTTAATGTGTTTGATTTTGAATTATCAAATGAAGATATGGAAAATATCAATAAATTAGATACGAGTGATAGTTTATTCTTCAATCATCAAGATCCAACTATGGTGGAATGGTTTGACAACATTGTAAAGACGCGAAGAACAAATAAGGATTGTCGTAAGGACAATAAGAATTGGTAAGGTGTAGCTTATGAATAAAAAAATAATTATTGGAATTGTAGCAGTTATTTTAATTGCAATAGTAGGTGTAGGAGGTTATTTCTTATTAGGTAATAATGATAGGACAAAAGAAAATGAAAATACTCCTACTAATACTCCAGTAGTAAATGAATCAACAGAAGATTACAATAAACAAAATGATGATATAGATAATGATAATACAACTACTTCATCTAAAGGAAAAACTCTTGTAGTTTATTATTCAGCTTCTGGTTCAACTAAAAAAGTTGCATATCAAATTGCTAAAAACTTGAATGCTGATCTATTTGAAATAGAACCAGTTGATGTTTATACTTCAGCAGATTTAGATTGGACTGATAACAATTCAAGAGTAACAAAAGAACATAATGATGAATCTTTAAGGAATATAAAATTAAAAAATACCAAAGTAGAGAATTGGGATAATTATGATACTGTTTTAATCGGTTATCCAATTTGGTGGGGTATTGCAGCATGGCCAGTAGATACCTTTGTTAAAGCTAATGATTTTAACGGTAAAACAGTCATTCCATTCTGTACCTCTGCTTCAAGTGGTTTAGGACAAAGTGGTGATTTACTAAAACAAGAAGCTAAAGGTGGAAATTGGAAAGAAGGACATCGTTTTAGTTCTGGAGTATCAAGTTCTGATATTAAAACATGGACTGACAGTTTGAAATAAAGGGAAATGATTTATTATGAATAAAAAAGTAATTACAGGAATTATTGCAGTTTTAGTTGTTGTAATAGTAGGATTTGGAGGATATTTCTTATTAAGCAACAAAGCTACTACTGATGCTCCAACTGAAACTAAACAACCTGCTGAAGAAATCAAAGTTGGAAATGAAGATTCTAAACCAAATAAAGATGGTAAGAAATCTTTAGTTGGTTACTTCTCCGTCTCAGAAACTGATGATCTAAACAAGAAAATGACTACCGAAGAAGAAAATAGTGCTATTGTGGTTGATGGAAAAGTTTTAGGTAATACTCAATATGTTGTAATGTTAATTGCAGAAAATACAGGTAGAGATTTATATAGAATCGAACCTAAAACACCTTATACAACTAATCATAGAGATTTAGTTGATTTAGCAAAAGAGGAACAAAATAAAGATGTACACCCTGAAATAAAAAATAAAATTTAAAATGTAGAAGAAAAAAAGAAAAATATATAGTGTTAAGGAATTCAATTAAAGAAGATTCAAAAGAGAACTTTATATTGGAAGAAGAATACTGGCAATATAATAAAGAGTATATTGATAAAATTAAAAAAATAAAAGAAGATATACAATTATATGAGGAGGAACAAGAAAAAGAAACAATAAAAAATAACGAAACTGATTGGATTAATATATTTAAAAAGAAAGAAAAAATAAATGAACTAAATAGATTATTGATAGATGAGTTAATTGGAGACATTGTTGTTAGTGAAGATAGTAATATAAAAGTAATATTCAAATATGAAGATAAATATTTTGAGGCTCTTGACTTTATAAATAAACAAAAATATGATATAATACTTTCAACTTAAAAACGAAAAACAAATACTTTTAAGTATTTTTTTAAATGATAGAGAATGGAAGTGATAAATAATGGATATGTATCAAAAAAGAGAAATTAGAAAAAATAAAAAAATGAATGAAGATACAAAAAGTTTACCATCTACGAATATCAACTGGTATCCAGGCCATATGGCTAAAACAAGAAGGCTTATAAAAGAAAACATTAACATGGTAGACATTATCTATGAAGTAGTAGACGCAAGAATACCTTTTTCATCTAAGATAAAGGATGTAGATGACTTAATAAAAGATAAACCTAAGATTATGATTATGACTAAAACTGATTTATGTGACATAAATAAAACTAGTATGTGTGCTAAAATGTATGAAAAAGAAGGTTATAAAGTTGTAATGGTAGATTTAATTAATAACAAAGGATTATCTGATATATATAGTGCAACTAGTCTTTTACTTAAAAATCTAGATGATAAAAGAGAAGCAAAAGGCCTTAAAAAGCGTGCTTATAGAGCTTTAATAATTGGAATACCAAACGTTGGCAAGTCCACCCTAATAAATAGATTAGTAGGTAAAAAAGCTGCTGTAACAGGAGATAAACCTGGTGTTACTAAAAAACTTTCTTGGATTAGAATAAATAAAGATTTAGAACTTTTAGATTCTCCTGGTATATTGTGGCCTAAAATTGATAACGAAGTTCAAGCTTATAACTTAGCGTCATTTTCTGCAATAAAAGAAGAAATCCTGCCACTTGGTAAGGTTGCTTGTTATATTCTTGATAAGATGGATAAAAAATACCCAGATAGTTTATTTAAAAGATATGGAAACATAAACTATGATAATGATGATGTCATCTTGGCATATGAGGCGATTGGTAAAAAAAGAGGATGCATAGTATCAGGTGGAGATATTGATTATGATAAAGTATCTAGCATAATAATAAAGGATTTAAGAGAAGGAAAGTTAGGCAAAGTAACTTTTGATGAGGTGTAAAAATGGATGAAAAACTTAGTTATATTAAAAGTTTAGGGATGAATGATGAAACAATAGCAAAAATATTAAGATATGATTCTTTAGACAATAATGATATAGATTTAGATGATAGGTTAAAAAAAATATATGAATTACTCGGATTTGCAAAATTAACAAACAAAGAAATAGAAAAAATTATATATAATAACTTATCGATATTAGACTTTTCTAACAGTGAGTTATGTAAATTAGCAGCAGTGTTGGAAAATGTTAATTTTAATAATGATATAATTGAGAAAAAGACGTTTTCAAAAGGTCTTGTAAATTATAAACGTATTTTTATTAGAAACTTGGTTTTAGAAGCAAGTGGTAAAAAAAATGTATATGGTAATACTGTGTTAACAGAACCTGATTATAGTGCATATGGAACTAAACATAATTTATCTTTAGTATGTTCACAATCACTTAAACAGTCATGTGATTCTGATGAAGAATTAGAAGAAGCTTTAGATGGAAAACTGATTATAGGCGATAAACATTATTCGGTTGATGATTATATCAAAATACTATCAAGTTTATTTTATAATAAATACTTAAACAGTAAAAAGAATATGGGAGCTCATAAATAATGACCGACTTATATGAAAATGAAAAAAAGTTATGGAACTTAGGTTATGAAAATATTGCTGGCTGTGATGAGGCAGGCCGTGGGCCACTTTTTGGACCTGTTGTTGCAGCATCAGTAATACTTCCACATGATTTTGTCTTAGACGGTTTAAATGATTCTAAAAAGCTATCCGAAAAGAAAAGAGAAAAATACTATCCTATCATAACGGAAAAAGCACTTGCAGTTTCTGTTTCCATAGTAGAAGCAGATGAAATAGATAAAATAAACATATATGAAGCATCAAGACAAGGAATGTTAAGAGCGACTAACTCTTTAAAAGTAAAGCCTGATTACATAATAACGGACGCTATGCCACTTGATGGATTTACAAGTGTGCCACATGAGGCCATAATAAAAGGTGATGCTAAAAGCATAACGATTGCGGCAGCATCAGTAATAGCAAAAGTAACTCGTGATAGAATAATGTATGAAATAGATAAAGTACATCCCGAATACGAATTTAAAAAACATAAGGGTTATCCGACAAAAAAACACCTTGAACTAATAGAAAAGTATGGTATAATTGACGGATATAGGCGTACATATGGACCTGTTAAAAAATACATTGAGGAACATAAAACAAATAAGGAGGCATAAATTATGAGTAAAAACTTAGTAATAGTGGAATCTCCTACTAAGACTAAAGCAATAGAAAAATATTTAGGCAGTGATTATAAAGTAGTATCTAGTAAAGGTCATATAAGAGATCTTGCAACATCAGGTAAGTTTGGATTTGGTGTTGACTTAGAAAATCATTTTGAACCTAATTATGTTGCAATAAAAGGTAAGAAAAAAGGTATTACAGCTCTAAAAAAAGATGCAGAAAAGGCTAAAATGGTTTATCTTGCAACCGACCCTGACCGCGAGGGAGAGGCTATTTCTTGGCATTTAAAAGATGCATTACAACTTAAAGATGAAGAGTATGAAAGAGTTGTTTTTAACGAAATTACAAAAAACGTTGTAAAAGATGCATTTAATCATACTAGAAAAATAGATGATGATTTAGTTCATAGTCAGGAAACCAGAAGAATATTAGATAGAATAATAGGCTTTAGGTTAAGCAAATTAATGCAGTCTAAAACAGGTGGTAAATCAGCAGGCAGAGTTCAGTCTGTTGCACTTAAACTAATAGTAGACCGTGAAAGAGAAATAGAAAGTTTTAAAGAAGAAGAATACTGGACCGTAACTGCTAAATTTGCTGATATGGAGGCATCCTTAGATACTTTGGATGGCAAAAAGGCTGATTTAAAAACAGAAGAAGAAACTGATAAGGTAATAGATGGTTTAGATAGCAAATTTGTAATATCAAATTATGAAACAAAGCCTAAGAAAAAAGCTTCTAAATATCCTTTTATTACGTCAACTATGCAGCAAGAAGCAATATCAAAATTAGGTTTTTCTGCTAAGAAAACTATGCAGGTAGCTCAAAAATTATATGAAGGTATAGATATAGAAAATGATACGATTGGTTTAATAACTTACATGAGAACTGATTCTGTAAGATTATCTGATGAGTTTATTAAAACAAGCTATGCTTTTATTAAAGAAAATTATGGTGAAGAATATATTGGTTATGTAAAGAAATCAAAAAAACGTGAAAACGTTCAAGATGCACATGAGGCAATTCGTCCATCTAGTATAAACAGAACGCCTGATTCTATAAAAAAATATCTAACAAAAGACGAATTTAAACTATATGAAATGATTTATGCGAGAGCACTTGCTTCCCTAATGGCAGATGCTAAGTTAAATCAAACAACAATCACTTTGGATAATAATAACACAACGTTTAAAACAACAGGAAGTGTACTTATATTTGAAGGTTACTTAAAAGTTTATGGTAAGTTTGAGTCATCAGAAGATAAGGTTCTTCCTAAATTAAAAGTAAATGATGAACTTATAGCAGAAGAAATAGTAAAGGATCAACACTTTACTAAACCTCCAGCAAGATATACCGAGGCTAAGCTTATTAAAGCAATGGAAGAATTAGGAATAGGGCGTCCTTCTACTTATGCATCAACGATTAGTACTTTAACGCAAAGAGGATATGTTAAAATAATAGAAAAAAAACTTAATCCTACTGAAGTTGGAATTACAACGACGGATAAATTACAAGAATTCTTTAGCGATTTAATAAACGTTAAATATACAGCTAAGATGGAAGAGGATTTAGACAAGGTAGCAGAAGGTAAGAAAGTATGGTATAAAATTCTAGAATCATTTTATAAGGAATTTGAACCAGAAGTTGAAAACGCGTTTGATAAGATGGAGAAAAAAGAAGACGAAGAAACCGGAGAAGTATGCCCTAACTGTGGTAAACCTATGGTTATAAAAAACGGACGATACGGTAAGTTTGAAGCTTGCTCTGGATATCCGGAATGCAAATATATTAAACCAAAGGAAAAAGCACCAGAAGTTGAAGTTTGTGCTTGTCCTAAATGTGGTGGCATGATAGTTGAAAGAAAAACTAAAAGAGGAAAAGTATTTTATGGATGTGGTAATTTTCCAAAATGTAAAGTTGCTGTTTGGGATAAACCTACCGGTGAGTTATGTCCTGAATGCCATAGTCTTTTAGTTACTGATAAAGAAGGAATAGTAAAGTGCAATTCTTGCGATTACAAAAAATAGTTTTTACTATTTCTTTTTTGTATATCAAACATTTGTATCTTTACAATGTTAAGCATTTGTGGTATTCTTAATAGGTCAGTTTAAAATATGACATTTAAATGATTAGTTATATTTATTTTGAATATAATATAATCGGATAAAGAGGTTGATTTAATTGAATTTAATGAATAAAATATATAAAGATAAAGAATTTATGAGTGTTGCATCTCCAATTCTAAGTCACAAGGAATTTTTAAAAACCAAGTCAATTGTACATCATGGTAATACTAGATATAATCATTCTGTTAGAGTTTCTTATACAGCATTTAAATTATCTAAAATGTTAGGTTTTGATACAAATGCGGTTATTAGAGCAGGTGCTTTGCATGATTTCTTCTTGGTTAGAGATGATAAAAATATTATGACATCAACAAAAATGTTAATTGATCATCCAAAAATGGCAAAAGAAAATGCAATTAAATATTTTGGAGTAAATGAAAAAGAACAGAATATAATAGAATCACATATGTTTCCAATTTCAAATATTGCTCCTAAATCTAAAGAAGCTTGGATGGTGTCCTTATCGGATAAGATAGTTGCAGCTTTTGAAGGAGTAGCACGTGCTAAAGCACAAATAGGTGTTTGGATGTTATTTCTAGTTAATTTTATAAGATAATAAAAAATACATAACCTAAAGATGTTTATGTATTTTTATTTTTTTTAAAATAAAGTGGCGTCCCCGGCGCGATTCGAACGCGCGACCCCTCGCTTAGGAGGCGAGTGCTCTATCCAGCTGAGCTACGAGGACGTGCAAATACATTATAACACAAAAATTAAAGATGTGGTATAATATATCTATATTGGAGGGACTTTTATGATACTAGATGAAAACAAAGAAAAACTTGATAAGATATTTAAAAAGTATAATTTATTATTAGATGAAAAAGATGAGATATATAGTGTTATAGAATCTATTTTTTTGCATGATGAATTTCAAAAAAGGATGACTAGTGAGTTTCCACATCACGGTGAAATAACACTTGGCGAGCATATTTTAGAAGATACTATTGTTACATATTTATTGTCAAAAAAGCACAGAAATGAGCCTACTTTTGAAATGGAAATCGCTTTAAGAATAGCTATGATGCATGATTTATATGAACTACCTTGGCAAAATAATCCAGCAGCAGATACAAAACACTTTTTTAATAAGCATGGATTCAGACATCCAATTGAAGCCGTTATAAATGGAAATGCTTGGTATCCAGAGATTTTTGAAGCTAAAAAAGATGCTGAAAAAATAATAGACGGAGTTGTTCATCATATGTATCCACTTCCTGTAACTTCATTTAAAGACAGCCTTGATAATCCTCTTGAATTAAAAAACTTTGAAAGAGTAAATTTATTAGATAGTACAAATAAGGAAATATTAACAAATTCTTCTAACAGAGGAAAAATAGGGCCTGTTTCCCTTGCAACTAGTAAATATAAAGAAGGAAGAATAATGAGTAATGCTGATAAAATAGTTTCAATGTCTAATTTTAAGGGTGCTAACATAAATGATTTAACGGCACTTCTAACTGGAAATAATAAGAATTTAGAAGATCAAGGAAGAAGTAAATAACTTTATGAAAAGAGCAATTGTCTTATCAGGTGGCGGAGCTAAAGGAGCTTACGAAATAGGTGTTTGGAAAGCGCTTAGAAGACTTTCTATTAATTATGATATAGTATGTGGAACATCAGTTGGGGCATTAAATGGGGTATTAATGGTTCAAAAAGATTATTTTAAAGCACTTAAATTGTGGTATTACATGGATTATAGTAAGGTAATTGATATTGAGATAAAAAATAAGTATACAAGCAAAAAAGGGAAAGAAGAAATATTAGGAAAGTATGCAAAAGGTGCTTTAAAAGGAGGACTTGAACTTTCCGGACTAAGCCAGGTTATAGATAAAGTACTTAACAAGGATAAATTTTTTAAATCAAACATTAATTATGGTCTTGTTACTACTCATTTTCCTTCATTAAGGCCTAAATTAGTAAAAAAATGTGATCTTACAGAAGATGATGCAAAAAGTTATATGTTAGCTTCTGCTTCTTGTTTTCCAGCATTTAAACCTACTAAAATAGGCAAAAATTTTTATATTGATGGTGGATATTATGATAATATGCCGATTAATTTTGCAATTAGTATGGGAGCAGATGAAGTAATTGCAGTAGATTTAAAAGCAGTTGGGATGGTAAGAGAAGTTAAGGATAAAAACGTTAAAATAACTTATATAACACCAAAAAATGATTTAGGCAGTTTCCTTGCTTTTGAAAAAGATTACTCAAGGAAAGCCATTAGTTTTGGTTATAATGATACTATGAAAGTATATAAAATGCTTGATGGTAACATATATACATTTAAAAAAGGAAGCCTTGATAGGAATTATAAAAGAATGCATGATAAATTTAATTATTACATGGATTTATACCTAAACAAGGTTGCTAAACTAAAGTTTAAGAAGGTAACATCAAGTGATAATACTAAATACTTTAATGATGTATTAGAAAATACGCTAAAAGCATTTAACATAGATGAATATAAAATATATAGAGCGTCTTTTGCAAATGTATTAATTAAAAAGGAATTTTTAAAGTGTGAAATTAAAAAGTTTAATACCATAAAAAAGGCTATTAAAAATAATAGTTTAAAAAAAGCATTTGTGTCTAAAGAACTAATCTGCTACATACATAATGAAATAGAAAAAGAAAATAAAAAAATAATAAATGATTTAGCAATAATGTTTCCAAATGCATTTTTATGTGCTTTATACATTAAAACAATAGAAAGGTAAGATATGAATAACATTAAAAAGCCACGTCTAAAAAAGAATTTGGATAAAGGATATCTAAACGAAATAAAAGGTAGTGACATTATATGTGATCTATCCTTTAGTGATGAAAAATCTTTAAATGATATAAAAGACATTGAGTTTAATGGCTGTTTATTTAAAAATATTGATTTTAGTGATTGTAGGCTTAAAAACGTAGATTTTATTAATTGTTCATTTGAATCTTGCAATTTACCTAATATGGATATATGTGAAAAGCTTATTTCTAGATGTGAGTTTATAAATTCATCGTTAGTAGGTTTTTCTGTTATAGAATCTAATTTGAAAGACGTTTCATTTTATAATTCTAACATTTCTTATATGAATATGTCTTCTAAATTAAAAAATGTTTCGTTTACGAACTCTAATATGACTGGGGCAAGATTATTTGAAAATGAATTTAATAATGTTATAATAGATAAGTGTAATCTTACTGATGCAGAAATATATAAAACTAAGTTAAATAATATGGACTTATCTAACTCGGTATTAAATGGTATAAACGCTGATTTAGAAAGTATAAAAGGTGTTACAATCGATTTAACAGGTATTTGCGCTATTGCAAGATTATTTAATATAAATATTAAATTTTGAGGTGAAAAAATGAACGAAGAAAAAACGAAAGTATTTGAAAAAGAACTAAGTTACATAAATAATCCAAGATATAAAGAGGGAGCCCAAAAACTAATTAGTTTGCTTCCTGACTACTTTTTTGAAGTTCCGGCATCTTCAACAGGAAAGTATCATCCTAGTTTTGCATTAGGAAGTGGTGGCCTTGTTAGACATACAAAAGTAGCGGTTAGATTTGCTTACGAAATGTTTAACGACGAAAGTATAACAGGTGCTTATTCTAAAAACGAAAAAGATTTAATGATAATATCTTTAATTATGCATGATGGATTAAAATCTGGTCTTGAAAAATCTCAATATACAAAGTTTGAACACCCACTTTTAGTGTGCGACTATATAAAAGAAAACAAAGATAAACTAACCTTTACTGATAAGGAAATAGAGTTTATGTGTCACGTTATATCATCACATATGGGACCTTGGAATACCAATAATTATAGTAATATAGTACTTCCTAAACCAGAGTCTAAATTTCAAAGATTTGTTCATATGTGTGATTATTTAGCAAGCCGCAAAGTAATAGATGTTAAATTTGATAGTGATAACAACATAGAGGAGTGATTTTTGAAGCTTAAAAAAATTTTAGTTTCTAATTTGGATGTATTTATTTATGAACTAAAAATGGAACTTGATAATATAAATAATGATTACGTAATCGTTAACGAGGATGGATTCTGTGAGTTTCATATAGATAATTTTATATTTCAAAATTAAAGGTTAAAAATAAGGAACTTCGTGAAAACGAAAGTTTTTTTATTAAATAGATATTGACAATATGAACATATATTCATATAATGAAGAAGTAAAAATAGAAAGAAGGTTATTATGAAGTTATTAGACGATGATAAAGTAATAGATTTATCCGAATTATTTAAAATGTTTGGTGACTCAACAAGGGTTAAGATAATAAACGTTTTAATAAACGGAGAAATGTGTGTTAGTGATATATCAGAAAAAATAAAGGTAAGTCAGTCTGCGGTATCTCACCAACTTAGGATACTTAAGGATTCAAAGCTTGTTAAGTATAGAAAAGAAGGAAACTTAACATACTATTTTTTAGCAGATGATCATGTAGAAAAAATATTTGTGATGGGATGTGAACATATAAATGAAATATAAATTTAAATTAAGTTCTTTAGATTGCGCTGGATGTGCTTTAGAAATTGAAAAAAAACTAAATGAAAATGATGAGATAGATTATGCAAGCGTCAATTTTTCTAAACTTATGATAACGGTTACAACAAAGACGCAAAATCCTAAAAAATTAGTTTCTGATATTGTAAAAAAGGTAGAACCAGAAAGTAAGGTAATGGATTTAAATGAATCATATGAAAATAAAGGTAAGTTTAAATTTCACATAATAAGACTTTTAGTTGGAATTATTTTTATGATAATAGGTATGTGCCAAAAAGGCATACTTTCAAATGTCTTTATAGTACTTAGTTATGTAACTCTTTTATATAGAACGTTTACTAATGCTATAAAATTACTATTTAAATCTAAAACGGTAAACGAAAATATGCTTGTTACAATATCTTGTGTTGGGGCTTATTTAACTGGTAATACTCATGAAGGGTTAATGGTTATTATTTTGTACGAAATAGGTAAAATACTAGAAGAGGTAGCAGTTAATAATTCTAGACGCTCAATAAGTGATTTAATGGATATAAAGCCAGAGGTTGCTAACTTAAAAAAGGGTGATGAAATATTAACGGTAGATCCAAAAGATGTAAAAATAGGGGATGTAATAATAGTTAAAAAAGGTGATGAAATACCTCTTGATGGTATTATTATAAAAGGAAGTTCTAAATTAAATACGGCAGCATTAACTGGTGAGTCTGATTTAAAAAGTGTTAATAAAGGAGATAAAGTGTTATCTGGTTCTATTAATACACTTTCTGTTATCGAGATAAAAGTAGAAAGCTTATATGAAGATAGCACGGTATCCAAAATATTAGAATTAACTGAAAACGCAAGTGATAGAAAAGCTAAATGCGAAAACTTTGTATCTAAGGCAGCAAAGGTTTATACCCCAATTATTATGATACTTGCACTTTTAATAGCGTTTATTCTTCCATTATTTGGTTTAAGTTTTAAAGTGTCTATTTATAGAGCTTTAGTATTTTTAGTAGTATCTTGTCCTTGTGCAATTGCAATAAGTGTACCACTTGGATACTTTTCTGGAATAGGAAAAGCATCTAAAGAAGGAATCTTGGTTAAGGGAAGTGATTATTTAGAATTACTTTCATCAGTAAATAAAATCGTATTTGATAAAACAGGAACCATAACAACTGGAATATCAAATGATTATAAGTTAGAAATATTAGATGATAAATACAAAGAAAAAGATATAATTAACTATTATGTAAAGGGTGAGGCTTTATCAAATCATCCACTTGCAAAATCAGTACTTAACGTGTTTAATAAAAAGGTAAGTACAAAAGATGTTTTAAATTATGAGGAAACTGCTGGTAAGGGAATCTCTTACGAAATAGATGGTAAAAAAATTAAGATAGGTTCATCTTCATTTGTTAATGCAAGTGATAAAGATAGTTATATTTATTTAAAAATTGATGGGAAAGTAGCAGCTAAACTAAAATTAATAGATGATATAAAGAAAGACTCTATATCTGCTATTTTAGAGCTTAAAAAGCAAAATATTAAAACGTTTATGTTTACTGGAGATAAAAAGAAATCAGCAGAGGCTGTAGCTAAAAAAACTGGCGTAGATGAAGTTTTTTATGAGATGCTTCCAGATGATAAATATAAAAAGCTTGATAAGATAATAAAAGAAAATGATAAGAAAACGGCGTTTGTGGGAGATGGAATAAATGATGCTCCATCGCTTGCACTTTCTGATGTTGGAATTTCAATGGGAATGAGAGGAAGCGCATCTGCGATTGAAGCTTCGGACGTAGTTATTATGAATGATAGTTTAAGCAAAATACCAGAAGCTATTAAAATATCAAAATTTACTAAAAAAATAATCAAACAAAACCTTATATTTGCTATAGGAGTAAAGGTATTAGTATTAGTTTTAAGCGCTATTGGAGTAGCTAATATGTGGCAAGCTGTTTTTGCTGATACTGGCGTTACTTTACTTACTATTTTAAACACTACGAGAATTTTAAGAAAGAAATAAAAAATTAAATACATTTTATTGTACTATTAAATATAATATGATAGAATGTATTTGAAATGCCTCCTTAGTTAAGTGGTATAACGCAGCCATGGTAAGGCTGAATTGTAAGTTCGATTCTTACAGGAGGCACCAGATTGATACCAAGCTCGAACTTTTCGAGTTTAAGTAATAAATGCTAACTAGAAATAGTTAGTTTTTTTGATATTTAAGAAAGGAAAGTGATTGAGTTATGATAATAGAAACTAAAGAACTTGTAAAAGGGTTACAAAGATTTAGAAAATGAAAAAAGAAATATTCAAGTTGAAGTTAGAAAACCAGAATATCAAAACGAAAAAATAAAAGAAGAAAATAGAAAACTTCATAAATTTTTACAGAGTATTTTACAAACCATAAAAAGATTTTTCTATAGATTGTTAAAACTGGGAACTGAAAAAGATAAAGACGAAGTAATATCAGAAATAAAAGAATACCGCAAACAAGGTTTATTTGATAATTTTGATTTATACGATATAGCAGATAACACATCAAAAGAAGAAGAGATAAATGATTATTTATATACAAAAAATTATGAATATGATGACCGAGATTATGATATTTAAAAAAACGAGCGAAAGCTCGTTTTATGTTTTATAGTGAAAGCTCATTATCTATAGTTAATTCTCCTATATTAATAAATTCTTTCATTACTTGTTTAATACCATCATCACTTTTATACCAGTCATTTTTGCTAATATTTCTACCATCAACAACTCCATAAAAATCGCATTTTTCAATTGGAAAATTATGTTTTTTTGCATTCATAAACCATCTTCTTGCAACAAAATCTTTTGCTACTCTTAATATTCTTGTATAGTTATTTATATTAACTAATTTGTTTATATTTTTTAATATTTCTGGATTAGTAATATACTTTTTATCTATAATCACTCTATTGTTTATATTTTCTTTTTTTAGATAGTCAATTAATATATTAGCACTGCTTCTATCAGAATTTTGATGACTTTCACAAATTATGAATAA
>ULXO01049887.1_pt1 | contig 55031 bp, 38 predicted proteins | sample 1961391 | NCBI WGS metagenome assembly ULXO01 (sample SAMEA4835841, study PRJEB28245) | human gut metagenome | biome: gut microbiome; material: fecal sample | place: Denmark | collected 2008 | reverse complement strand
GACGGTCGCCCTGCCCAAAGCTCGGGCCGTCGCATCCGTTCCGCCTGTGGTTTCGCTCTTTCCGGGCGACTGGCGTCACCGATGGCGCTACTACGGCGCCGATGTTCCGCACGGGGCATACCATAAACATTACTTAAACGACGAACAAATCTATCTTTATGGAAGAAAGAACTGACATATTAGACGATATCGTGGCTCGCAAACGCCGCGACATTGCGATGTGGGCCAGAGAATGTCCGCTGGCCGAACTCGAACGACAACTCACCGACACCGCACCGCACCGCAGCCTGCGCCGGGCCCTTGTGGCCTCGCCCACAGGCATCATCGCCGAGTTCAAGCGGCGCTCACCCTCGAAAGGATGGTTCAACCGCAGTGCCGACCCGACTCAGGTGGCGCCCGCCTACGAACGGGCAGGGGCGGCGGCCCTGTCCATCCTGGCCGACGAGCCTTTCTTTGGCGGCTCGGTCGACGACATCCGCCGGGCTCGCCCGCTCGTAAGCCTTCCTGTCTTGTGCAAGGACTTCATCCTGAGCCGCTATCAGCTCGTCCGTGCCCGTCTGGTCGGTGCCGATGCCGTGCTGCTCATTGCTGCCGTACTCACCCCCGGCGAATGCCGCGCCCTGACGCACGAGGCGCACGAATTGGGGCTTGAAGTGTTGCTCGAAGTGCACCGTCGCGAGGAACTTGACTACGTGAGCGACGATGTGGATGTGGTGGGTGTCAATAACCGCGACCTCGGCACGTTTCACACAGACCCGGCCCGTTCGCTCGAATTGGCCGATGCTTTTCCGGAGAATGTCGTCCGCATTTCTGAAAGCGGTTTGTCGTCTGCGGCCGACGTCGTCCTCCTGCATCGCGCGGGCTATTCGGGTTTCCTCATTGGCGAGTCCTTCATGCGCAGCGGTGATCCCGGCGCCGCACTTCGTACATTCATTCAGTCGGTTGACCTATGATCGTGAAAGTGTGTGGCCTGCGCGAAGCCGCCAACATCCGTGACGTCGAGACCGTTGGGGCTGATTGGTTGGGCTTTGTCTGCTATCCGAAATCGCTACGTTACGTGGCTGGTGTGCCCGATTACCTGCCCCGAAAGGCCCGACGTGTGGGCGTCTTTGTCGACGCTACGTTGGTTGAAATCATGACACGGGTCGGACAGCTCGGGCTCGACACCGTACAACTCCACGGCGGCGAATCGCCCGCCCTCTGTCGGAAGTTGCACTCCGTGGGATTGCGGGTGATCAAGGCTTTTGCCCTGCGCCGCTCTTCTGACCTGGCGGCAGTGGCGGCTTACGACGGCGCTTGCGACTACTACCTTTTCGATACGCCTTGTGTCGGTTACGGCGGTTCGGGCCGGATGTTCGACTGGGAGTTCCTCTCCGGCTATGGCGGCCCGACGCCGTTTCTTCTGAGCGGCGGTTTGCGTCCCGCGAGTTTTTCTGCGCTCAGGGAATTTCACCATCCATGCTGGGCGGGGATCGACCTGAACAGCGGCTTTGAGACGGCGCCCGGCGTGAAAGACGCGGCGGCCTTGGCCGATTTTATTGAGCAATTTAAGAAACTACACCTTTAATTTTAGCCTTATGAATCGTATTGACACATTGTTTCAACAGAAACCCTGCGACGTGCTGTCGCTCTATTTTTGTGCCGGTTGTCCGACGCTCGGCGGGACAGCAGATGTCATCCGTGCCCTCGAACGTGAGGGAATCGACATGGTCGAAGTGGGCATTCCTTTCAGCGACCCGATGGCCGACGGGCCTGTCATTCAAGACGCCTCGTCACGGGCGCTGAAAAACGGCATGAGCCTGCGCCTGCTTTTTGATCAGCTGCGCGATATTCGTCCCGCAGTGACCATGCCACTCCTCCTCATGGGTTATTTGAACCCGATCATGCAATACGGCTTCGAGTCGTTTTGTCGCGATTGTCGGAAGTGCGGCATCGACGGCATGATTATACCAGACCTGCCTTTCCGCGACTACGTGGCGAATTACCGCCCCATCGCCGAGCGTTATGGGTTGCACATGGTGATGCTCATTACGCCTGAGACGAGTGACGAGCGCATCCGAGAAATCGACACCTACACCGACGGCTTCGTCTATATGGTGTCGTCGGCCGCTGTGACGGGGGCGCAGGCCAGTTTCGACGCCGCACAACAGGCTTATTTCCGCCGTGTTGAAGCGCTCAGACTGCGTAATCCAAGAATGATAGGCTTTGGCATATCGAACAGGAAAACCTATGAGGCCGCTTCTCTCCACGCTTCGGGATGCATCATCGGCAGCCGTTTTGTCAGTCTGCTCAATGAATCGGGCGGCGACGCTGCGCAAGCTGTCAGGAAACTCCGTTTGCAGCTCGCCGAGTAACCCGCGTTCCTCCGGATGTGGAAGTGACCGGGCGGTCTGTTGCGAGGAAAAAGGCTGTCAGCCGATGACGGAAAACAAGTGCTGCGACCAGAAAAACAGTCGCTGTGACAGGAAAGATAGATGGGGCGACAGGAAATAGCCTGTCGCCCCGTCGGCGTGATGATAAGGCTTTGCCTTCTTCTTACCGTGTTCCGTCGCAGGCGGGTCAGGGTAAAAAAGCAGTTGAGCAGTGCGTTATTCTTTTTGAGATTATTCGTTCGTTTCACAAGAATTACGTATCTTTGCTCTGATATTAGCGACAGAAAAATCAAATCCCCTATATGGAAGAAGAAAGGAAGACAGCCGGATCTTATTCGGCGAGCAACATCCAAGTTCTCGAAGGCTTGGAAGCTGTACGCAAGCGTCCGGCCATGTATATCGGCGACATCAGCGAAAAGGGTCTGCACCACCTTGTTTACGAGACAGTGGACAACTCCATCGACGAAGCGTTGGCCGGTTACTGTACCCATATCGACGTGACCATCTGTGAGGACAACTCCATTATCGTACAGGATAACGGCCGTGGAATACCGGTCGACATGCATCCAAAGGAGCACCGTTCGGCGCTCGAAGTAGTCATGACAGTGCTCCACGCGGGCGGAAAGTTCGACAAAGGATCCTATAAGGTTTCCGGCGGTCTGCACGGTGTGGGTGTTTCTTGCGTCAACGCACTTTCTAAGCGCATGATTTCGCAAGTATTCCGCGACGGAAAGATTTACCAGCAAGAATATGCCAAAGGTCACCCGCTCTATCCTGTCAAGGTAGTTGGGGATACTGATAAGCGTGGCACGCGCCAGCAGTTCTGGCCTGATGAGACCATTTTCACTGTCACGACTTACAAGTACGACATCCTGGCCAACCGTATGCGTGAATTAGCCTACTTGAATGCAGGTATTACTATCACGCTCACTGACCTCCGTCCCGACGACGAAGGCAACACGCGGCATGAAGTATTCTATTCGAAAGACGGCCTCCGTGAGTTTGTGCGCTACATTGATTCCAGCCGTGTCCATCTCTTTGATGATGTCATCTACCTCAACACCGAAAAGCAGGGAGTGCCCATCGAGGTCGCCATCATGTACAACACGTCGTACAGCGAGAATATCCATTCGTACGTCAATAACATCAACACCATCGAAGGCGGCACCCACCTTGCCGGATTCCGTCAGGCAATCACCCGTGTCTTGAAGAAGTATGCCGAGGAAACGGCCTCCAAACAACTCGAAAAGGCTAAGGTCGAAATCACAGGCGAGGACTTCCGCGAGGGGCTGACTGCCGTGATTTCAGTCAAGGTGGCCGAACCCCAGTTTGAGGGACAGACAAAAACGAAGTTGGGCAACAGCGAAGTCACCGGTGCGGTGAACCAGGCTGTCGGTGAGGCGCTCACATATTACTTGGAGGAACATCCGAAGGAAGCCAAACTTATCGTTGACAAGGTAATCCTGGCCGCGACGGCCCGTGTGGCTGCCCGCAAGGCGCGAGAGAGCGTACAGCGTAAAAGCCCCATGTCGGGCGGTGGCCTGCCCGGCAAGCTGGCCGACTGCTCAGAGAAGGATCCTGCCGTCTGCGAGCTCTTCCTTGTCGAGGGAGACTCGGCCGGCGGCTCGGCCAAGACAGGGCGAAGCCGTGCCACGCAGGCCATCCTGCCGCTGCGTGGAAAAATCCTGAACGTCGAGAAGGCCATGTGGCACAAGGCATTCGAAAGCGACGAAGTCAACAACATTATCCAAGCGCTCGGTGTCCGTTTCGGCTTGGGTGAAGACAGCAAGGAGGCCAATATCGACAAGCTGCGCTATCACAAGATTATCATCATGACTGACGCCGACGTCGATGGCTCGCACATCGACACGCTCATCATGACGTTGTTCTATCGTTACATGCCCCAGATCATCCAAGACGGTTACTTGTATATTGCCACGCCACCGCTCTACCGTTGCAAGAAGGGCAAGGTCGAGGAATACTGCTACACCGACGCCGACCGCCAGCGCTTTATCGAGAAATACGGCGACGGTACCGAAAGCGGCATCACGACCCAGCGCTACAAAGGTTTGGGTGAGATGAGCGCCGAACAGCTTTGGGAGACGACAATGAACCCTGAGACGCGCCTTTTGAAGCAGGTGACGATCGAGAATGCCGCCGACGCCGACTACGTCTTCTCGATGCTGATGGGCGATGACGTCGGCCCGCGCCGTGAATTCATCGAACGTAATGCGCATTACGCCAACATCGACGCCTAAGAGAGCGATGCGTGCTCATCAGGCGCTGACTGTAAGGCACAAAAAAGAAAAAGGGCCGGGTGGGAATAGCCGCCGGAATGTGAGTTCAGGCGCCCGCCGGCATTGAGGAGCTTTTACACATATTGAGTTCTGAGCCGCTTGGATGCAAATCCGGGCGGCTCGTTTTTTGTGCCGTTGTGGTTTATGTTGAGCCTGCGCTGTGTCCTTGTTTTTGAGGATACGGGGTTTACAGTCCGGCTGGCAGGATTTCCGGGACGGCTGACATGAAAATCTATCCGGCTGACAGAAAAATCTGTCGCTGCGACAGGATTCCACTCCATAGGCCCTTTTGTGCATGGGTGCGGTGGCTGAAACACGTGCCACTGCCCCTTCCGAGTGCGGAAAAATGGAAATTTCCTTGCCCCGGCGCCCGCCTTTGCGTATCTTTGCTCCCGCATCGGTTCGGGCGGCGGTTGCGCCGTCTGACGAAGAGGGAACCGGGTGCAATTCCCGGACAGTCCCGCTGCTGTGAGCTCCTTTGATTGCAGACACTACGTTTCGGCCACTGGTTGGTTCTCTGATTCAACTGGGAAGGCGTGTTTGCAGGAGTAAGTCAGAAGACCTGCCGTTGCTGTCACTGACAAATCGTGGCCCTTTCGAGGAAGAGGGTGCTACGACTACGAGAAAAATCCGAAAAGATGCTAGAGCCTGCGTGTCATCGCTGTCTCACCGTCGTGGGACTTGTGTGCCTTTGCGCCTCGTCGTGGGGAGCAGAGCCGACGGCCTTGTCCGACACAGTGAGGCTGTCCGCCGCTTCCGTTACTGAGCGCCGTACCGTGCAGGTGTCGGGTTGGATGCAGCAGGTCGACACGCTTGACTTCCGTCGTCAGGGTCTTACTTCCGTGGCCGACGCATTGGGACGACTGCCTGGTGTGACGGTGCGCGACTATGGCGGTGCCGGCGGACTGAAAACGGTAGCAGTTCGTGGGTTCAGTGCCTCGCATACGCTTGTCGCCTACGACGGCATTCCTCTCGGTGACACACGCGGCGGCCAAGTCGACGTCGGACGTTTCGCCTTGGCCGATTTGCAGTCGCTCCGCCTTTCCACGGCGGCCGCGTCCGCTTTTCCGCAGTCGGCGCGCCAAGCCGCTGCCGCCTCGACGGTCGATCTGCAAACCTACAACGCATTCCCCACCGACCTACGGCCTCACCTGTCGGCCCGGTTGGCTGCGGGCTCGTTCGGACACGTCGAGCCCGCCTTTGCATACGCTCAGCGCCTTTCGTCACGCTTCGGGATGAGCGTTGCAGGCAGTTACTACCGCGCCCGGAACAATTACCCATACACCGTGACCAACGGCCCGGACGTCCTTCGCCTCAGGCGGCAAAACAGCCGCATGGAGCGTGCGGTGGCCGAGGCTTCGGCCAAGTGGCTGCCCGCCGAAGGGCAGTCGGTTGAGGCTAAGGCGTATTTTTATGATGACCACCGGCAACTTCCCGGTCCCCGTATATTATATAACGAAGAGAATCACGAACGGCAGTCGTCGCGCGAGGTGTTCGGACAGTTGGCTTACAGGAACCGTCTTGCGCCGACGGTCGACTTGACCGTACGCGCAAAATTCGCCTATCAGGACAGCCGCTATGCCGACTATGACGACACGTATCCCGACGGTAGTATCCGGCAGGACTATCGTGAGCGCGAGGCCTACGTGTCAGCCGCCGTGGCGTGGCATCCCTTACGAGCGTTGTCCCTCTCACTGGCAACCGACTATGCGTACGCCACACTGGGCAGCAACCAGCCGGATGAAGACGGAGCTCGTCGCCATTCTGTGTGGCAGAATGTGGCGATGCGTTGGCGCGCCGGCGGATTGACGGCGACTGTCTCACTGACCGCCCAACAGTTCGCCAACAGTGTAGAGGCGGGGGAGGCGGGGCGCAACCTCAGCCGCCTGACTCCGGCTCTCCACGTTGAGTGGTGTCCGCGTCGGGCCGCCCTTCTTCGCTTGCGTGCTTACTACAAGGAAACCTATCGACCACCGACGTTCACGGAGAACTACTATTATCATTACGGCAGCACGCGCCTGCTGCCCGAACGCGCCCGCCAGCTGGGCGCAGGCCTGACCCTGACGGCCTGGCAGGGGGCCGTGACTTTCTCGGCCGACGCCTATCACAACACGGTGCGCGACAAGATTACCGCCGTTCCCGTCAATCTCTACCTTTGGCGCATGACGAACACGGGACTCACTGATGTGTGGGGCGCCGACGCTGCCCTCTCGGCCCGTTATGCCGTGGCGAGAGGCCATCTCGTCGCCCTGTCGGCGCGCTATGCCTTTCAACGCGTAGGCGACAGGACCACGCCCGGAACATCTACCTATGGCAAACAACTGCCATATACACCCGAACATTCCGGCGGTGCCTCCGTGGCTTACGAGAGTCCTTGGGTCGGCGTGGCGGTCTATGCCAACGCCGTCGCTGAGCGTTTTTCGCTGCCCTCACACATCGAAGGGACGCGCCTTGCGCCTTATGCCGAATGGGGGGCGGCGCTCTATCGCGAATTCCGGCTGCGCCCCGTGACGCTGTCGCTGCGTCTCGACGCCACGAACCTGTTTGACAAGCAATACGAGGTTGTGGCGCGCTATCCTATGCCCGGCCGGGCTTTCCTGTTTACGGTGGGCGTGAAATGGTGAATATCGTTTAATCCATCAAACATACTGAAAGAAAATGAAGAAAAACTGGAAAACATGGGCCTTGGCCCTCATGAGTGTGTCAGTCTTGAACTCGTGTAGCGATGACGACGGCGGGACAACGCCACCTCCCTCGTTCATCTATCCGGCCACCGGAGCCTACGTGCTGAACCAGGGTTCGTATGGACTTGTCGACGGAACTTTAAGCCTCCTCAACATAACAACAGGAAATATCGGTTCGGGCGACCTCTTTGCCGCTGCCAACGAAGGGCGTTCGATGGGCGACACGCCGCAGGACATCCTTGTCTATGGCTCGCACATCTACCTTGCTGTTTATGGCTCCAATCTCGTGTGGGTCCTCGACCGTTCGACGCGTGTCATTGAGACTTCCATCACCGTCGACGAGCCTCGCGACCTTCTCGCTGAGGGTGGCAAAGTCTACGTGAGCAACTACAACGGTTATGTCTCGCGCATCGACACGACTGCGCTGGCCGTCGATGCCCGCTGCCGCGTCGGCGTCTATCCCGAGCAGATGGCCGTGCGTGACGGATACCTCTATGTGGCCAACAGCTACGGTCTCACGATGGACCCGCAGGGCGACCGCGTGTCGAAAGTACGCCTCAGCGATTTCACGATGGAGAAACAAATAAACGTGGGCCTGAACCCGACGAAACTCATCGCCGACGGACGCGGCAACCTCTTCGTGACTGTTCCGGGCGACTATACGGGTGCGCCGCAGGTCAAGAAAATCAACGAGCGCGACAGTGTTTCCTACGTTACTGACGGCCTGCTTGCTGCCACCTATTCCAATCTGCTGTATGTGGTCAACACCGTCTATAACGCCGACTACACCGTGGCGCGAAACAATGTGACCTGCTTTGAGACCACTTCGGGCGACACGCTCTCTGTGCAGCCCTTTGACATCCCGGCCGACTGCAACCCGCAGTGCTTTACCATCGATTTGGCCACGGGGCAGTTCTACGTGGCCGGCTATCCAAGTGCCGATTTCCTCGGCAATGGCATCCTGTTGCGTTATGAACCCGGCGGCCGTCTCATGCGCCGCTACGAAGTCGGCTTGAACCCTGTGGCTATTGCCTTCGACAGACCCTGACGCCTTCCATTCTTGAAAGGGTAAACCCGGAGACCGCCCTCGCCGCAGCTGTCGCACAGCCCGTGGCGGGGGCGTGGCGTATCCGGCGCTCTGGACCGGTGCTATGCTTTTTCCGGCGTCATGAATGGCGCTCAATGACTGTGTGGCAGACGGTGAATACGGGCATTGCGACAAGGCGCAGGCCGATGAAGCCGACCTCACGGCGGGCTATGTCTCGGCCCACACTGCTTGTGTCAGGAAATGAGGCGCCATTTGTATGAAGCTGACGTCAGGAAGGGCTATGGCCGGCACAAGGGACGGATGGCGGAGAACGCGGACGCAGCGCAGAAGTACGGCGGGCGGACGGATGCCCTTTCCGTATTTTCTGTCAGCCGTCCCGTATTTTCTGTCAGCCGACTTGTTTTTCCGATCGGGCCATGTGGCCGGGACATGTCGGCCGGCCGGGTTGCATGAATGGGAAGATGGGAAATTGGGCCGATGCATGGTTCCACGTGATATCGCAATAGGATGAACTGTCAGTGCCTTGTCCTTCCTGAGTGCTGCTGCCCGATGTCGAGATGGGTGATACGAACCTGTCAGACCAGCCCCAGACTTTGTAGAAGGAGCCCAGATGTCTTGGTATCCTTCGTGATGTCGCACCACGAGGGGAACACGTTTTCTTGTCGTACAAAAGATGAGTTTTAATGGATACAGATAAGGACGTAGCGTTCTTTTGCAGAATAGAATCGGCGGAACAAAGTTTTTAAGAATACCATGGATTTGTTGTGCCCAAGCGGAACAAAAAATTATCTTTGCAACCGAGATGTATAAAACAGTAATAGAAAAGACAATGAGAAAGATTTTTGTTTTCAGTTTGGCCTTGTTGCTGAGCGTCTGCGGCTTGCAGGCTGCCGGGACTGCGGAACTCTCGCTGGTTCCTTTGCCTGCAAGCGTGGAAACCGGGACCGGTGAGTTTGTGTGGAAGGACAAACAGAAGGTGGTCTGTCCAGACTATCCGGGCGACAGTATCCGTAAAGTCTGTGAGCGTTTTTCGGCCGACCTGCGGCAGTCCACCGGTGTTGAACTGCGCTTGGCAAAAAAAGGACGCGGAGCCGTGGTGCTCACCCTCGACGCCGAACTGGCTCCTGAGGCATACCGCCTCGACGTCGGTAAGGACGGTATACGCATCAGAGCCTCCCGTCCGTCCGGTTTCTTCTATGCGTTCCAGACTGTGAAGCAGTTGATGCCCCGCAATGTGGTGGCCGGCAAGCGGGCCGACAAGCCGGCGGACGGATGGACGGTGCCAGCCGTTTCCATCGCAGACGAACCGCGTTTCGGATGGCGTGGCTTCATGCTTGACGAGGGACGCCATTTCTTCGGCAAGGAGACGGTGAAACACGTCCTTGACATCATGAGCACCTATAAGCTCAACCGTTTCCACTGGCACCTGACCGAGGACCAAGGATGGCGCATTGAGATTAAGAAATATCCCCGCCTGACCGAGGTGGGGGCCTGGCGTAACAGTCGCATCCTTGCCTGGAAGGGAACCCAGCCTGACGGCCAGCACTATGGCGGATTCTACACGCAGGACGACATTCGCGAGATTGTTGCCTACGCCCGTGAGCGTTTCATCGAGATAGTCCCCGAAATCGACATGCCCGGCCACTTCCAGGCTGCCCTTGCCGCTTATCCCGAATTGAGCTGTACGCCCGACCAAAAGCACGAGGTGTGGCTGCGTCAGGGCGTTTCAGGCGATGTCATGAACGTCGCTTCGCCCAAATCCATCCAGTTTGCGAAGGATATCATTGATGAGCTGATCGGACTCTTCCCTTTTAATTACATCCACATCGGTGGCGACGAGTGTCCGACACATGCGTGGGAGCAGAATGCCGAATGTCAGGCCCTTTATGCCGAGATCGGAGCGAAGACCTACCGCGACTTGCAAGGTCATTTCTACCGTCAGCTCGAGCAGCACATCCAGAGCAAACCGGCAGCCGAACAGCGCCACCTGATTGCTTGGAATGAAATCCTCGGCAGCAATACCGACGGCCTCGACCTGACGGTGATGGCTTGGGTCGGCGCCGACAAGGCCGCGCAGACAGCGGCTGGCCGCGGCATGGACGTCATTCTTTCGCCCCAGATTCCGTACTACATCAACCGCAAGCAGAGCAAGGATCCCTCAGAACCCCTCTCGCAAGGCTATGGTAACGAGACGGTTGAGGCTGTCTATAACTACAAACCTGCCGACAACGTAGCTCCGGAACTCCTGCCGCACTACATAGGTGTACAGGCGAACTTCTGGACAGAATATGTCATCGAACCGGATTTTCTGGAATACCTGATGCTGCCGCGTCTGGCGGCTGTGGCCGAAGCGGGATGGACACCTCAGGAACGCCGCACGTATGACAGTTTCAAACAGCGTATCCAAGCCGACGCCAAGTGGTATGAGCTGTGTGGCTTCGACTACGGCAAACACATCTTTGAGTAATTTCTCCGGCCCGCTACTTGTCTGCGGGCTGATTTCACGGCTTGCAGTGGCCTGTTGCCCGGACGACCGGGCGGCAGGCCACTGCTTTTATGCTGTCCGGTTGGTCCGGCAGGAATGCAGTCTGCCAGGCGAAAAAATCCGGAGGTGAACCTGTTCGGACGGGATGGCTGTCAGAATTTCCTGTCAGCCGTTTGGGGTTTTCAGTCAGTACAGCGGAAGAGAGCGGGCGCAGTGACCGTACTTGTCGGTTCCGACACCCGTCCTTAGTGTGGCAGAGAGGTGGAAAAACAACGGTGAACACGCTGTTTTTTTCACCTTTCCCGTCTCATTGTACAAGTCAGACCATGGGAAGGGAATTACCGTTGATCTTCCGGTATAAGTCGAGCGCGTAGACGTCGGTCATGCCCGAGATGTAGTCAAGTACGGCCATCACGCGGTCGTAGAGTCGGGGCGCATTGAGCTGGTACTGCGTCGACACGCGGCTAATGAGCAGCTTGCTGTATGCTTTGTCCGGCGAGAGCATGGCCTCCATCATCAGTTCGAGCAGGGTGTAGATGATTCGGTAGCCGGCGAGGTCGATGTCCACTACATCCTTGCAGGCGTAGATGTGTTGCCGCGCGACATCCTCACACGCCCGATAGGCTTTGAGCAAGTACCCGGGCAGGTGGTCGATGAGGCTTCCCTCAAACGTGCCGGCCAGGATGGCGTCCTCATTGTCGGCAAAGACGGTGGCACATGCCTGTTCGAGCGCGTTGATGACGCAGGACCGGAGGTAGACGATTTGTTCGTTGACGTCGGTCACGTCGGTGAATTCGCTTGTAATACGTTCCTGCGTTTCAGCATCGAAGAAAGCAAGAAGCAGTGCTTTTGTCTGCGAGTCGGAAAGCAGGCGGAGTTTATGGGCGTCTTCGATGTCCATCACTTCATAGCAGATGTCGTCGGCCGCCTCGACAAGGTAGACGAGCGGGTGGCGGGCGTAAGTGTAAAGACCCGGTTCGACCTCTCTGCCGGGGATACCCAATTCCGTGGCAATGCGGCGATAGGTCTCCTTTTCGCTCTCGAAGAAACCGAACTTCGCCTTTTTGCGGGCCAGCGAAGAAGCATAAGGATACTTCACGATGGCTGCCAGCGTGGAATAAGTCATGACAAAACCGCCCCGGCGTCGTCCCGCGAACTGATGGGTCAGTAGGCGGAAAGCGTTGGCGTTGCCGTCAAAGTGGATGATGTCGTTCCACTGTGCTTCGGTCAGGCGGTCGCCGTCGGGCGCAGTGTAATCCCTCAACCGGGCGCCCTGTCCCTCCTTGAAGTAACTGATGATGGCGCGTTCGCCCGAATGACCGAAGGGTGGATTGCCTAAGTCGTGGGCCAGACAGGCCGCCGAGACGATGGCGCCGAACGGTTCGAAAACACTTCGGGGCACCTCGGGATGGCGTCTGATAAGGGTACGGGCCGAATCGTTGCCCAGCGATCGCCCAACGCTTGATACTTCGAGGCTATGGGTGAGCCGGTTATGCACGAAAATACTTCCGGGCAGCGGGAACACTTGGGTCTTGTTTTGCAAACGCCGGAAAGGCGCAGAGAAGATGAGCCTGTCGTAATCGCGTTGGAACTGCGTCCGCATCTCACGGCGGATCTCGTGGCGGTCTTCCTTGCCGTAGCGTTTGTCGGATATGAGTCTTTCCCAAATCATAGTCATAGCGTTAAGTGTCGCAAAAATACAGCGTTCTTTTCGCTTTTTCGAGAAAAGCCGGGACTATATGCGCGGAATTCCGTATTTTTGTTCACTCATACAGTCAACGACATACGGATGGAAATAAAAGTCATCAACCGTTCCCACCATGCGTTGCCCGCTTATGCCACACCGCTGAGCGCCGGCATGGACCTGCGGGCCAATCTTGATGCCCCAATCGAACTGGCGCCTTTGGCCCGCTGCGTGGTGCCAACGGGGCTGTTCATCGCGCTGCCTGCGGGTTATGAGGCACAAGTGCGTCCGCGTTCGGGCCTCGCTTTGAAGAACGGTATCGGTCTGCTGAACGCGCCGGGGACAATAGACGCCGACTACCGTGGTGAAATAGGCGTGATTTTGGTTAACTTGTCGAATGAGCCGTTTGTTATCAACGACGGCGAGCGCATAGCTCAGCTGGTCGTCGCCCGGCACGAGACGGTAGAGTGGTTCCCTGTCGAGACCCTTGACGACACGGATCGCGGCGCTGGTGGTTTCGGGCATACCGGCGTGGAGTGAGAATGACATTTTTCCCCCGACGAATTATGCAACGAAGAGTGAAGTTCTTGTGTGGATGGGCCGTTTGGGCTGTTGCCTTGGTGGCGGCCGCCGCGTGTTCGTCAGGCCGTGGCTCGACAGAGGCTGCGGTGGGTGTTCCTGTGTTTACGGTCGAGCCTGCCGACGTGGCGCCGCTTCCGGCGGAAGCCCAGCAGAAATACAATACGTTCTACCTCGAAGCCGTACGTCAGGGCTTGAACGGGAATGAGGCGGCCTGTCGCGAGTTGCTCAGCCGTGCTCTTGACTTCAACCCGGACGGCGCGGAGGCCATAAGCCGCTTTGTGCCTTACGTGTCCGACACGGCCGAAGTCGTAAGGCTGCTGAAGCACGCCATAGCTGTGGCTCCCGAGAATCCGACCTACCGCAGTCAGTTGGTCTATTGCTATCTTCAACAATCCGAACTTGACTCTGCCATCTCCGTGTTGCGCACCGTGATAGACAGGGAGGAATACCCGATCGACGATCTCTGGCTTCTTTATCGCTTGGAGAACCAGCAGCAATACTATGACGACGCGCTGCGTACCTTGTCGCGTTTGGAACGACTCGAAGGCAGCAGTGAGGGCTTCGATCAGGAACGTATCCGCCTCTACACCAGCGCAAAGCAGGTGGAACGGGCTTATGAGGAGGTGAAGCGCCTTTGTGCGGATAATCCGAACGAATTGCGTTATCCTATGCTCCTTGCCAGCCTCTATCTCGACAACGGCCGGGCTGACGAGGGTTATGCCCTGTGTCGCCAGGTTCAAGCCAAGGATCCCGGGAACAGCATGGTGCAAGCGTGGCTCATCGCTTATTACAAGGACCGCAACGACACGGCCGCCTGTTTGGCTGAGATGGACTCTTTCATTTGCAACCCGAAAGTGGAAAACGCGGCCCGGTACCAGTTGCTCGGCGGTCTGGTTTACGAGCAGCGCGAGGATACGACTGAACAGGCAGTCAGGGTTACGCTCGACCTTTTCAGAAAAGCGTTGAACCAGCCGCAGGAGAACAGCGCTATCGCCGAACTCTGCGAGCAGTACATGACCTATACCCGCCAGCCCGCGGACTCCATCACGAAGGTGCTGTGGAAAAACCTGGAAATAACGCCCGATAACAGTGCTGCCCGGACGCGTTTACTTTTCCGCCTCATTGAGAGTGAACGCGACACTGCGATTGTTCGCCTCTGCCGTGAGGGTGAACTCTATAATCCCACCCATTTACACTACTACCTATATGAAAGCATCGCACTCTCTCAGCAAGACCGCCGCAAGGAGGCCATTGCTGCCGTTCGCCGCGGCCTTGAACACCGCGACGACGAAGGGCAGCGCGAAATGGCTTCTGACCTTTATGCCATCTTAGGCGATTTGCTTCACGAGGACGGCCGGAAAGATGAAGCCTATGCGGCTTATGACTCATGCTTGGTCTATAACGACGAAAACATCAATTGTCTGAATAATTATGCCTACTTCCTCTCGTTGGACGGCGTCCGGCTCGACGAGGCAGAGCAGATGTCTTACAAAACGTTACAGACGGATTCCGTAAGTCCGACCTACTTGGATACGTATGCCTGGATCTTGTTCGAGCAAGGGCGCTATGAACAGGCCAGACTATACATCGACGAAACGATGAAGTATGTCGATGAGACCGAAGAAAACGCCAGCATCTACGATCACGCCGGCGACATTTACATGAAATGTGGCCGTATGGAAGAGGCCGTCGATTTCTGGCGTCGGGCGCTGCGACTGACTACGGAGTCAGTAGAAAGGAAAAAGATTGAACGAAAGATTAAGAAATACTCTCACTTATGAAGCATATTCTTTCGATATCCGGATTACTTTTGGTAACTGCACTGGTGCTTTCGGGCTGTAAGTCCAGCAAAACGGTACAGTCAGGGAAAATGCCTGACGCCGTGCCCGCCTTTGACGTCAACGCATATAAAAATCGCGTGGTTGCGCGCGCGGCTCGCCCTTCGGCGCTGACGGCCCGGCTCGCCCTGACATTGAAAGCCGGCACGAAAGAGATCTCTGTGAACGGCAGTCTCCGTATGCAGCGAGATGACGTCATTCAACTCTCGCTCACTTTCTTAGGCATGGAGGTCGGCCGCATGGAGTTCACACAGCAAGATGTGTTGCTCGTCGACAGGTTCAATAAGCAGTATGTCCGCGTTCCGTATGGTGAGTTGGACTTCCTGCAACGTGCGCGGCTTGACTTCGAAGCGCTGCAAGCCTTGTTTTGGAACGAACTGTTTGTTCCGGGTTCCTCGGGGAAGCTTTCGGAACTCATGTCGCGCTTCAAGGTGAGCGAGTATGGCGACTATGTCCGCTTTGTGCTTGACGACGCGCCTCAGCTGACCTACGATTTCCAGACGGTCCGGGGCAACGGTTTGCTCGACCAGACAACTATCAGCGGCAAAACGTCCGGCGACGCGACGAAATTCGTCGGCCGTTATGGCGATTTCACCGATGTGTCGGGCTACACGTTCCCTACCCGTATCCAGTTCGCTGTGGAGGGGTTGCGGCGGGGCAATTATTCGCTCGATATGACGCTCAGCCGCCTCTCGACGTCTGACAAATGGGAGAAACGGACTGAAATATCGTCGAAATACAGACAACGGACAGTCAATGATATAATGCGGCAGCTCATGTCGCTTTGAGAAAAGTGATGTTAAGAAGGTTAGTCATATTCGCCATGCTGGCTGTGACGGTTTGTGCCGTCCCCGCGCAGACAAACCGCCAGATACGGAACTTGCAGTCGGAAAGCAAGTCGCTGAAAAAGCAGATCACGCAATCCGAACAACTGCTGCGTTCGACGAAGAAAGACGTCAAGTCGCAGCTAAACAATTTGGCTCTGCTTAGCGGACAGATTGACGATCAGCGACGTTATGTCGCGGGAATTGAGGCTGAGGTGAAACAACTGGACAGCAACATTGTCCATCTCTCTTCCCAAGTAAAAAGATTGGTCGCCGAACTCAATGAATGTAAACGTAAGTACGGCCGATCGGTGGTGTATATGTACAAAAACCGGTCGACGCAGAACAAACTGATGTTCCTTTTTTCTGCAAAAAATTTCAGCCAGATGTTCCGTCGTATGAGGTATATGATGGAATACGCCAAATACCAACGCGCTCAGGGTGAAATCATCAGAGAGAAGGAAACTGCGGTGAGAAACAAGCAAAACGAATTGCTCAGTACGAAGGCTCAGAAAAACCAGCTGCTTGCTGCGGGGCGGACAGAACAAGCCAAGCTTGAAGGCCAGCAAAAGGAGCGTGAGGGTATCGTCAGTGAACTGAAAAAAAGGCAATCAAAGCTGCAAAGCACCATCGCCCAGACCCGGAAACGTTACAATTCGCTGAACGCGAAGATCGACCGTCTGATACAGCAGGAGATAGAGGCTGCTGAACGTCGCAGGCGTGAAGAGGAAGCCCGCCGGCGCCGCGAGGCCGAGCGCAAGGCCAAGGCAGAGGCTGCTGCCCGTGCTAAGAAGGGGAAGTCTGGCAAAAAATCGTCTTCGTCGGCTTCCGCATCGAAAAAAACGGCGACACCGTCCTTTCGCGAGCCCAGTTCGGCCGACGTGAAGTTGAACCGTAATTTTGCGGCCAACAAGGGGCGTCTCCCCATGCCCATCACGGGGCCCTATGTCCTTACCGGCCGTTTCGGGAGGTTCGTGGTGCCTGGCTTGAAAGGCGTTCAGCTCGACAACAAGGGCATCAACATCACCGGGAAAGCAGGTGCGCAGGCGCGTTGTATATTCAACGGTGAAGTGACCGCCGTTTTCCCATATAATAATATGGTGAATGTTATAGTGCGTCACGGCAGTTACATTTCCGTTTACTGCAACTTGCAGTCCACAACGGTCCGCAAGGGGCAGCAGGTCAGTACAGGACAGACGCTCGGTCTCGTTGCAAACGACGGGTCGGGCAACTGTACCTTGCATTTCCAGTTGCGTAAAGAAAAGACAAAGTTGAATCCGGAACAGTGGCTGCGCCGGTAGGGCGGGTTTCCTTTCCGGGATGTACGGAAACGCTTCGGGCGCGGTCTTTTGTTGCAGAAGAGGGCCGCGCCCGAAGCGTTCATGCTACGCGAGAGGCTTTCACCGAAGGTGTAAGCCGTCGAGCATGTTCAGATATAGCCGGATGGCTTCATGTACCTCCGCAGGTTTAATGTATTCGTCGGCTGTGTGCGAACGGGCAGAATCACCCGGTCCCATTTTCAGTGAGGGGAACGGCATCAGGGCCTGGTCGCTCAACGTGGGTGAGCCGTAGGGAATGCGTCCCAGACCGATGGCGCTCCGCACGAGGGGGTGGCATGGGTCTATATGCGACGAGTTGAGGCGGAACGACCGTGCCTGTACTTCGCTCTTGACGTTCCGGCAGATTTCATCGAAGATTTCCCGGTTGCTGTAATGCTCATTGCTGCGCACATCGACGGTGAAGCGGCATTCGGCAGGGACTACGTTGTGCTGTGTGCCGGCTTGGATGATTGTGACGGTCATTTTTACGGCTCCCAGCATGGGCGAGACTTTCTTGAATCGGAAATTGCGGAACCACTCGATGTCGTTCAGTGCTTCGTAGATGGCGTTCACACCCTCGTTGCGGGCGGCGTGTCCGCCTACTCCGTGCGCGGTTACGTCGAGCACCATCAGGCCTTTTTCGGCTATGGCGGGCTGCATGCCCGTCGGTTCGCCGACGATGGCTACGTCGATGGGCGGCAAGAGTGGAAGCGCCATTTCGATGCCTTGTTTGCCAGAAACCTCTTCCTCGCACGATGCCAGATAGATCAGGTTGTAGGGCTGGTCGCGCCGGCTCAGCAGGCGGAAGGTTTGGAGCAATGCCACGAGGCCTCCCCCGCAGTCGTTGCTGCCCAGACCGTAGAGGCAACCGTTTTCGTGGGTGGGTTCGAAAGGCGGGCGTGTCCATCCGGTTGTCGGACGTACAGTGTCGATGTGTGCGTTCAGCAGTAATGTCGGCCGTGTAGCATCGTAGCCTTCGGCGATGAGCCAAATGTTGTTTCCTTTCCGGCGGCAGACGAGTCCCTTTGCCTTGATGAATTGTTCGAGTGCATCGGCCGCGGGTTTCTCCTCCCTGCTGAACGATGGGATTGCTATGAGCTTTTCGAGCAGGTTTATGGCCTCGCTGGCGTACGCACTGACTTCTTCGGGATAAAAACTTCTGTTTGTTTGCATGGCTGTCACAAGTGTGCGCTGAGCTTTGTCGTGCAAAATTAACGCATTTCCCGAGAACACGCAAGGACTTCTGCCGGCTCATCGTGCAGGGGGATGAAAAGCGGGCCGGCTGACTGGATTTCCTGTCGCAGTGATAGGAAATCCAGTCAGCCGGCCCGCTTTCCTCGTCAAGTCATCCGTGTGTGCTCTGTTGTTGGACGTTTTTATGTCCGGCAATGGTGGCCTTGTCCGGACGGCGCATGAAATTTGGGTGGATACGTCGGGAAAATCCCGATGAAACCGTATATTTTCCGTCGTAATGCGGATGTGTGCACATCCTGCTTCGGACCGTGTGCCGACCGGGCGGAGCCGGTGGAAAACCGCATGAATATGAAGAAAAGAGCGTCGGAGGGTACGTGGGACGGAAATAAATAGTATTTTTGTAACATCAAAAAATCATGACCGCCTATGTTGACAAATTGCCACTTGGCACGCTTGGTCCAGGAGCAGGCCGCACGTTATGGAAAGCGAACGGCGCTTTCCTATCGCGATTATGCGCAAGGGAAATGGGTACCCGTGTCGTGGGATGACTTCGAATGTCGTGTCCGGGCGGTGTCACGCGCGTTGCTGGCGCTTGGTGTCGGCGTGCAGGAGAAGTTGGCAGTCTTTTCCCAAAACAAGCCCGAATGCCTTTACGTCGATTTCGGCGCCTATGCCATACGGGCCGTGACGATTCCGTTCTATGCCACAAGCAGCGGTGCGCAGGTGGTTTATATGGTCGGCGACGCCGAAATCCGTTATGTCTTTGTGGGAGAGCAGGAGCAGTATGACGTGGCATTCAGCGTTATGCCTCTTTGTCCGACTATGGAGAGAATAATCATTTTTGACCCGGCCGTCCGGAAGAATCCCAATGACCATCTCTCCGTTTATTTTGACGATTTCCTGCGATTGGGCGAAGATCTTGGCCTGCAAGGCGACGTAGAACGCCGGACAACTGACGCCTGCTTCGATGACTTGATCAATATCCTCTACACCAGTGGTACGACGGGTAACAGCAAAGGCGTGATGCTCACGGCTGCCATGTATCACGAAGCTTTCCGTGCCAACGATGCCGTGCTCCCTATAAGCGAGAAAGATGTCTTGCTTAATTTCCTCCCCTTTACGCATGTGTTTGAGCGGGCTTGGTCCTATTTCGGACTGGCAGAGGGCGCGCAGCTTGCGATCAACCTCCGGCCCAACGATGTGCTCCAATCGCTCCAGGAAGTCCATCCGACGTGCATGTCGGCTGTGCCCCGGTTCTGGGAGAAAGTCTATCAGGCGGTCTTGGACCGTATGGAAAACGGGACTCCAGTCGTGCGCAGCCTGATCGGTTCAGCCATTGATGTCGGCAAACGTTATATGGGCTATAAGTCGCGCGGTGCCGTGCCGCCCCTTCCGCTCACTGTGAAATACAGGTTCTACGAACGCACCGTCATTGCTTACTTGAAGAAGATGCTGGGGCTCGAACGGGGTAATTTCTTCCCTACGGCGGGTGCGGCAGTGCCTCCTGTGGTCGAGGAGTTCGTACATGCCGCAGGCATCCGCATGGTCGTAGGCTACGGTCTGACCGAGTCGACAGCGACAGTGTCTTGCGATGTGCCGGGCATGACCTATCACATAGGTTCGGTCGGCCGGATCATCGATGGTCTCGAACTGCGCATAGGACCGAACAACGAGATTCTTCTGCGTGGCAAGACGATAACACCTGGTTATTACCACAAAGAAAAAGCGACCCGGGAGGCAATTGATGAAGAAGGGTGGTTCCATACAGGTGATGCCGGCTATATGAAAGACGGAGAACTTTATCTGACTGACCGCATCAAGGACCTGTTCAAGACATCGAACGGGAAATACATCGCTCCACAACTGATAGAGTCGAAGCTTGTCGTGGACCGTTATATCGATCAGGTCGTGGTGGTAGCGGATGAGCATAAATTCGTTTCGGCCCTTATCGTTCCGGACTACAAACTGCTCGAACAGTTTGCGCAGGACAACGGTTTGGATGGCCTGAGCCGGGAAGAATTATGCCGCCATCCACAAGTCGTCCGTTTTATTGCAGACAGAATCGATACGCTCCAGCAAGACTTGGCCCACTATGAGCGCATCAAGCGCTTCCTGCTCCTGCCCCGGCCTTTTACGATGGAGCAGGGCGAAATGACGAATACGCTGAAAATACGTCGTAAGGTGGTCTACGAACATTATGACGCAGACATTCGTCAACTCTATGCCGACGCTGAGGCAGAAGGACATCCGTGACAGTCTTTTTCCTCTCTACGTAGTGGCCGTTTACATTGGTAAAAGGAGTCCGGGCTGCGGAATGTCTACGGACAGGGGGCGCTGCTGCGTGTTTGCGGCCTGTTATTCAAATAAACATCAAAGCGGCAGAAATGGTCGCTTCTTACAAACGATAACGCTATGACAATAACTCTTTTGGTACTCGCCCTGTCTGCTGTTTTTTTCATGCTGGGGCGTGTGCGCTCAGACCTTGTGGCTCTGTGCGCCTTGCTCGCTTTGGTTCTTTCCGGTGTGTTGACGCCGGAGGAAGCCTTGTCCGGTTTTTCTAACCCAGTTGTCATCATGATGGCTGGCCTGTTCGTGGTTAGTGGAGCAATCTTCCAGACAGGCTTGGCCAAACTGGCGAGTCGCCAAGTGCTGCGCTGGGCCGGAACAAGCGAGATGAAGTTATTCCTACTGGTCATGCTGGTCACTGCGTTTGTCGGCTCGTTTGTCAGCAATACGGGGACAGTGGCGCTGATGCTTCCTATCGTAGTGAGCATGGCCAAGACCGCCAACGTGCCAGCCTCGCGCCTGTTGATGCCCTTGGCTTTTGCCAGCAGCATGGGCGGTATGATGACGTTGATCGGTACGGCCCCCAACCTTATCATCAGCGATACGTTGGAGCATGCAGGCTATGGTAAACTCTCGTTCTTTTCGTTTACGCCCGTGGGCTTGATCTGTGTGGCCGTCGGCACCGCACTGCTTATCCCGTTGAGCCGGTGGTTCCTTTCCGGACAGCGGAAAAAGAAAGGAGAGCGACGGCGCGGAAAAACGTTGAGCCAATTGGTCGATGAGTATCAGATAGCCGAAGGCTTGACGAGACTGACTGTGCCTGCTGGTTCGCCGATTGTCGGAAAGACCGTCGTACAGCTCGATGTATTCCGCCGTTACGGTTTGACCGTCATAGAGGTGAGGCGTGAGGATACGTCGCGTGGGCCTCTGCTCAAACGGGTAAGTCAATACGCCGCCGAGAGCGGTGTGGCGCTTGCGGCCGGTGATGTCATTTATGTCCTGACGCAAGATGCCACACGTACAGAGGCTTTTGCCCGAGATTATGGCTTGCAGGTTGTTTCGCCCGGGAAAAGTGGTGCAGAACTCCATTTCTACGACGTGGGGATAGCCGAGATCGTGCTGATGCATGCGTCAAAGTTTCTCAACCGAACGTTGAAAGAAACGGAATTCCGGACAGTGTATGGCGTCAACGTGTTAGGTATTCGTCGAGATAATCACTATATTCTTGATGACTTGAAGGATGTCCGCCTTCATAGCGGCGACGTGCTTCTTGTGCAGGGATCGTGGGACAACATCGCCCGAATGGGACGCCAGGGCGGCGAGGAGTGGGTTGTCCTCGGCCAGCCCGAAGACGAAGCCGCCCGAGTGACACTCGATTACAAAGCACCGCTGGCAGGTCTGATACTGCTCGCAATGGTTGTCGCTATGGCTTTCGATTTCATTCCTGTGGCGCCTGTGACGGCTGTTATGGTCGCTGCGGTGCTCATGGTTGTCACCGGTTGCCTGAGGAATGTAGAAGCGGCGTACAAAACGATGAACTGGGAGAGTCTGGTTCTTTTTGCAGCTATGTTACCGATGTCCGTCGCGCTCGAAAAGACCGGTGCTTCCGCCTGGATGTCGGGATCTTTGGTCAGCGGACTTGGCGCTTATGGGCCTTATGTGCTTTTGGCGGGTATTTATTTCGTCACTTCGATCATGACGTTGTTCATCAGTAATACGGTGACTACCGTCCTGATGGCGCCGATTGCTTTGAGCGCTGCCCTCGGGCTTGGCGTCAATCCGACGGCTTTCTTGTTTGCTGTCTCCGTGGCGTCGAGCATGTGCTTTGCTTCACCATTCTCCACACCGCCCAACGCGCTAGTCATGCCTGCGGGGCAATATACGTTCGCCGATTTCGTCAAAGTCGGCCTGCCTTTGCAGCTCGCAATGGGTGTGGTGATGGTTTTTGCACTGCCCCTGCTCTTTCCTTTCGGCTGAAAGTTGTAACTTTACAGCCAAAAACAGAACAGATGATAACTGCTGAACAATTGAAGTCCGTCAAAGAACGGGCGGAAGCACTGCGACGGTATCTTGACATAGACGCCAAGACCATACAGCTTGAAGAGGAGCAACTGCGGACGCAGGCTCCCGGTTTTTGGGACGATGCCAAACGGGCTGAGGAGCAGATGCGAAAAGTCAAGTCGCTTGAAAAATGGATTTCGGGGTATAAGGAAGTCCATATGCTCACGGAGGAACTCGAACTCGCCTTTGATTTCCACAAAGAGGGGTCAGTGAGCGAAGAAGAAGTCGATGAGGCATACGCATTGGCCATAGAATCTGTCGAGGCTCTCGAACTGAAAAACATGCTCCGTCAGGAAGAAGACTCTATGGACTGTGTGCTGAAGATTAATTCTGGCGCTGGCGGAACCGAGAGTCAGGACTGGGCATCGATGCTCATGCGCATGTATATGCGCTATGCCGAAGCCCATGGCTACAAAGTCAGCATCTCGAATCTGCAAGACGGCGATGAGGCCGGTATCAAGACGGTGACGATGGAGATCGAGGGCGAGTATGCCTACGGTTACTTGAAGAGTGAAAATGGTGTGCACCGGTTGGTGCGCGTGTCGCCTTACAACGCACAAGGAAAACGCATGACGTCGTTCGCGTCGGTGTTCGTGACGCCGCTTGTCGACGACACGATTGAGGTGTATGTCGATCCGTCTAAAATCAGTTGGGATCTCTTCCGTTCGGGAGGCGCCGGAGGACAGAATGTGAACAAGGTCGAAACGGGCGTCCGCCTACGCTATCAATACAAAGACCCAGACACGGGCGAGGAAGAGGAAATCCTGATTGAGAATACCGAGAGCCGAAAACAGTTGGAGAACCGTGAGAACGCCATGCGTCTCCTCCGTTCGCAACTCTACGACCGTGCGTTGCAGAAACGTCGTGCCGAACAGGCCAAGATAGAAGCCGGAAAAAAGAAGATTGAGTGGGGAAGTCAGATTCGCAGTTACGTGTTCGACGACCGTCGTGTCAAGGATCACCGTACCGGTTTTCAGACAAGCGATGTGAACGGCGTGATGGACGGAAAAATCGACGGTTTCATCAAGGCTTACCTAATGGAGTTCTCTGAGCAGAATGCCGAAAATGCCTCGGCGTAACAAGATGAAGAGTAGACATAAAATCTGATATTATGAGCCAAAAAAGTAAATTGAAAGCCACGGCCCGGGAAGCGCGTCAGGCGCGCCAGGCTCGCCGGATTATCAACGGAATTTTCATCGGGCTGATTGTCCTGATGGTGATAGCCTTGGTGGCATACGAACTTATCGTCGCGTAAATGCCCTTGGAGATTGAGCGAAAATTCCTCGTGACCGATGAATCTTACAAGTCATTGGCCACGTCGAGCAGCCATATTACGCAAGGATACATATGTAGCGAGCATGGCCGGACAGTGCGTGTGCGTTTGCGTGACGGGCGAGCCTATCTGACGATTAAAGGTCCCTCGACATCAGGAGGATTGTCGCGTTATGAGTTTGAAAAGGAAATCACGGCCGACGAAGGACTCTCCTTACTTCGTTTGTGCGAGCCTGGTGTTGTAGAGAAATATCGGTGGCTTGTGCCCTGTGGCGGACATGTTTTCGAGGTAGACGAGTTCCTTGGGGACAACGTCGGTCTCACCGTGGCCGAAGTTGAGTTGTGTGCCATCGACGAGCCGTATGAGCGGCCGCCTTTCTTGGGAGATGAGGTGACGGGCATTCGTCGCTATTATAATTCCCAATTGCGGCAGCGGCCTTATAAAGAGTGGACTTCCGACGAACGGAACGCTTGCCAAGTTGTCGAGTGAGTGCGGCGGGCCTCCGTGCGATTCTTCACGAGTGAGAAATAATAGCGCCGGACACGTGCTGATTAGGTACGCCCCGGCGCTATTATTTTCATTTACCCAAAGTTACTTTCCAGTTGCCGTCTGAGTCTTTGCGGAGCTTGACGGCATAATCGTCGGTCTTTCCGTTCTTGTAGGTGACGTCGAGATGTACGACTGCCGTTTCGCCGTCGTCTGCCACATCCTCCGACGTGACTTTATAACTGTCGATTCCACCGGTATTTTTCACCGTTTCGCTGTATTTGGCTTCCAAGAGTTGGGTGAACTCCTCTTTGTCTTTTTTCAGCTTTTCCGGGTCTTCTTTGTCTGCGTCGCTGACGTAGAGCAGGTCGGTGTACTTGTCATACTTTTCTTCCATCAAATACTTGATGGACTGCTCGGCGACGCCCGAAGGCGTATTAGACGAGCAGGCGGCGAAGCACAAGACTACGCAGAAGGTAGTCAACATGGTCAAAAGTTTTTTCATAGTTCTGTTTGTTAGGTGAATAATTAAAAGGAATAAATGAGTCGTAATTGCGGGCAGGCTGCCAAGTCTGATGGAAAGGTGATAGCCTCTGTGATGCCGGGAAGGTTGACATCGTGTTGACTGACGTGAAGTCGTGCCCCGGCGCGGTCGAAGGCGTAAGTGATGAGTTCCGTACAATAGAGGCGCGAGGTGTCACGGTCGTCGTACTCATGGTCGAAAAGCGTCCGCCGTTCGTAGGCCTTATAAGCCATTTTTGCTGCTCGGGCAGCCGCTGCGCTGTCCGCATGACGCATGACAGCGCCTTGGGAGGCACGGCCGGTTGAATAAAAGACGTCGATAGAATCGAGCTTTACGCGATCCGGGTCGCCGTCGAAGTCCGGTTCGCCCGGGACGGCGTGCACCACCATCGGTGTCCCCTCGCAGAAAGCAACGATGCCGACGTGAGAATATGGACCGCCCCCGTCGAGCGTCACGACGGCCTGCCCGACGGTGCCTGTTCCGCGTCGGAACACGACGTCACCCTCTTGCCATGCCACTTGTGTTGCCACGTGGCGACGCGCCGGCGGTGTCCGGGCGCACGACGCCCAAAGGCAAGTGAGCCCCACAAGGGGCAGGAAAGCTGAGGCGGCGTTTCTCATTCCGTAAGCAGGTTTGGTTTCGCAGGCAATGTAGGAGAAAAAAACGAGATGGGCAAATGGAAATGTGAGAAAACTTGAAAAAATCACGGAAAGCCGTGTAAGAACGCGAAGTCAACGCGTTCACAATGCAATACAACTAATTGAAAAAATGGTCAGGCCGATAGAAAAAACTGTCAGCCGTCTCGTTCTTTCTGTCAGCCGTCAGTGAATGTCTGCTGACCGTTTAGTGTGCGATGTCGGTTATTTGGGCCGATTTTTGTCGTCTGTCATTTTGTCTCCCGTTTTCGTACGGAGCTCCGTATGTAGAGCCAGAATGGGCGGGCGTGGTGTGCAGGTCTTTTTGTAGGCGATGAACCGGAACGTGAAGCGTGAGAAAAAATGCGGTGAAACCGATGATTTTCACGTATTGACTGCATGTCTGTATAGCAAGCGCGTTTCGTATAGTGCTACAACGAAGGCGCCGCGGCCCATGCTGTCAAGAACGTCTGTGGTTCGGCGTGGACGATGGTGGATTCCTCTTTCGTGTCGCTGGCGTAGACATAGAATGCGCCATGGTTTATTGTGGGACGTCCTGCCAGTGTGGCCGAAGCACCACCACCGTCTGGCTTTGGAGCAGACGGGGCTGTTGAGGATCAAGTCTACGCGCCTTTCGTGTCTGTGAGGAGGATGCCTCCTCCGCCCGATGGGTTTGTGGAGAAACAAAACTACATCGGCAATCCCAACGTCCTAAGTGCGAAAAGGCCGACGGTTCACGGCGTTACGCCTGCCAGAATGACGAGTAGGATGATACTTTCGTAAGGATTCAATCCATGGCTTTGCATGTCACGGACGGGCATGGCTAAATCCGGGCGGAGAGAGGGGTGGCAAGGATGGTTTATCTCGCGCTTTTATCCTGGTGAAATGGCACGTAGGTCGCGGTTATGATTCTATGGTATGCGAAGTAGGGCGTTTGTGTTGTTCGAACCATTCTGTCAGGGGGACGTTCTCCATGCGCTCGAAGTTGGTCGAAGCTGTCTTGATGGAGCGGAATCCCGCCTTGTCACATTGTTGCAAACTATCGATTTCACCGTCCAAGATGAGTCGTTTGAGCTCTTCGACGCGGTATCGGTAGATGTATTCATGCGTGTCGTTGTATCCTTGGCTACGGAGTGCCTGCAAGACAAGGTGGCGGTTGAGGCCCGTGTGGCGGCAGAGGCGGTCGCGTGTGAACTGACAGTCGAGCCAAGGTCGCTCATGCTGCATGAAAAATTCCAGTACTTCGAAACGCCGCATGTTGGCTTCGTTGAAGTCGTTTTGTTCCGAGTGTGAGATTTCTTCCTCTGTCGGTCGTTCTGCCACCTCACGCAAGGGCGGTTGGGGCAGGGCGTGGAACACAGGGCTCAGTATGCGGAAAAACAAGAACATGTTGACCAGCGTGAAAAGCACTATATATATAATGACCAATGGTTGGCTGAACCAGACAGTCAGCAGGACAAAGTATAGTGCCACGAGCCCCAGCGCTACGCCGTAGGTGATCATCCATCGCGGCAACTCGACCTGACGTGTCAGCCGGTGAGGCAGGCGGAAGATATTGACGATATAATAAATGGAAAGGGCGAGCGACGCGAGCCGGAGGATGACATCGCCGCTCAACAGGTAATGGCCGAAGTCGGCCGGATCGTAGACTTTCACCATGTTGCTTCCTGCGAGGGCACCGCCGGCATATAGTAAAATGAGCACGAGCGCCGGGACAGCGTATGCCCACATGCGGCCCCATTGCAGGTAGCCTGGCATGCAGATTCCCAGTGGGTAAATGCTTTGAAGAAACGATGTGGCGAGCAGGTAGAGCAGGAGGACGGGGTGGAGGATGCCTAAGGGCGGAATGTCCTGTGTGTAGATAAAGAAAAGAGCCGCACAATACATCAGGCAGAGCAGCAGCATGATCCAAGCCTGTGAAAGGTAGCTCACTCGGCGGCGGGCAAAGAAGAACAGCACCAAGCTCATCATCAGATGGGCGGCGGCCGCAAATTCGATCGTTATCAGCATCAGTGTGTGCATACCGAGGCAAAGATAGTGCAAACGAGTGGAAAGATGTGCGAGTTCCACAGGAAAATCGCACTGCCTTTCCCGAGTGCCGCCTTATCTTATGAAAAGATAGTACAAACGAGTGGAAAGAAGTGCGGGTTCCACAGGAAAATCGCGCAGCCTTTCCCGGGTGTGTCCTGCTCGTCTGCAAATATGCGTAACTTTTTTACACAGTCCCGGTAGGCACTCAATAATTTTGTTTAATTTTGCACGGTTCATTATCGCAGCAAGAGCATGGATGACAAAACGATTTTCACCGTAGACGTGGAGCAGATCCTGCGCGAGAAGGCTGGAGCGAAAGCGCGGCGTGTGCCCCGTTTTGTCCTGTCGTGGTTGAAGAAAATCGTGCATCAGGACGAAGTGAACCAATTCCTCGAACAGTCGTCACATTTGTCAGGTGTGGAATGGCTCGAAGCCTGTGTGGAGTATCTTGACATGAAACTTGACGTGTCAGGCCGGGAAAATCTTCCGGCTTCCGACGATGGCCGTCATTATACGTTTGTGAGTAATCATCCACTCGGCGGTATCGATGGAGTAGCCTTAGGAGCCATTCTCGGCAGGCACTATGACGGGCATATCCGTTATCTTGTCAACGATTTGCTTATGAACCTCCGAGGACTCGCCCCGCTTTGCATCCCGATTAACAAGACCGGTTCGCAAAGCCGTGACTTCCCGGCGATGGTCGAGGCCGGTTTCAAAGGTGACAATCACATCATCATGTTCCCCGCAGGTTTGTGCTCGCGTCGTACGAACGGTGTGGTGAGGGACATTCCTTGGCGTAAGACGTTTGTCGTCAAGAGTGTCGAGACACAGCGTGACGTTGTGCCCATCCACTTTGGCGGCCAGAATTCAAACTTTTTCTACACACTGGCCAATTTCTGTAAACGCACGGGTATCAAGTTCAACGTCGCTATGCTTTTCTTGGTCGACGAGATGTATAAGAATACCCACAAGCGTTTTTCTGTCAAGATCGGGAAACCCATACCGTGGCAAACATTCGACAAGTCGCGTACGCCAGCCCAATGGGCGGCGTGGGTGCAGAAAAAGGTGTACGAATTATGATTTTGGCCGGCCTTTCGGGAGAAAAAGGGACTGTGCCGGACATAACAATAAGATGAATACATGGAAGAGATTATATTGCCAGTAAGTCGTGACATCCTGAAAGCAGAACTGACCCCAGAGCGGAGACTGCGCGCGACCAATAAGAGCAATAACGAGATTTACATCGTGACCTACAAACAGGCACCCGGTGTAGTCCGCGAGATAGGCCGTCTGCGAGAAATCGCTTTCCGGGCCGCTGGAGGCGGAACGGGGAAGAGCTTGGACCTCGATGAGTTCGACACGGGTGAGAATGCTTATTATCAGCTCATCGTCTGGAATCCCGAGAGTGAGGAAGTCTTGGGCGGATACCGCTTCTTGCCTGGTCGCGAGATACGGCTGGATATGTCAGGCCAGCCGATCCTTGCAACGAGCCATATGTTCCATTTTTCCGAGGAGTTCGTCAATGATTACATGCGTAATACGGTGGAACTGGGGCGCTCCTTCGTGACGCTTGAATATCAGAATACGCGGCAGCAGAGCAAAGGCCTTTTTGCCCTCGACAATCTTTGGGACGGATTGGGGGCCTTGACGGTGGTCATTCCTGGCTTGAAATACTTTTTCGGGAAAATGACGATGTATCCATCGTTCAACCGTGTGGCCCGGGACATGATCCTCTTCTTCCTCAACAAGCATTTCGGTGACAAGGATACCCTTGTGGTTCCGATACATCCTATTTCTTACGAAACGCCAGTCGAACAGTTGCGCACGCTTTTCAGTGAAGAAAGCTTCAAGGCCGATTATAAGATTCTGAATCGCGAGGTTCGTCGCCTTGGCTTTAACATTCCTCCGCTCGTCAACGCATACATGGGCCTCAGTCCTACAATGCGCATGTTCGGTACAGCCATTAATTACGACTTCGGTGACGTGGAGGAAACCGGCATACTCATCGCCGTTGACGAGATACTGGCTGAAAAACGCATCCGGCACATCGACACATTTGTGGAAGAGAATCCGGAATCACTCAACCTCTTGCGCGACATGTTCAGTCCGCGCAGTGTGATCGAATAGATTAGAGTTTATCTCCGGGGATTCACTCAGACTTGTCGTTCCCTGCTGTCGGGTCGTTTTCCCGAGGGCGGGGATTTTCAGTGTATGTATCTATTGGCCTGTCCGGCGGCGCTGCACGTCGTCTCTTGACTGAGAAAGGTTTCGTATGGGCCAGATATATTTTTAGCCAGCCATGCGCATAAATCGCATGTACTTGTACAAGCTGCCGCATGTGTAAGCAAAGTTTTGCAAACTACGCGCAGCATCCGGAACGTTCTAGTATGAGATGGCCGTTAGTATCCCGTTTTCACATCAGCGTGATGAAGGAAAACAGTCGTTTCAGCAGACCGTCCGGAAGTCATTTCCGCCGTAAAGAGGATAGTCTCAGCGTTACGCCGCAAGGCGCTGCAAAAGAGAAAAAGTGTGGGAAAAATAATTTGATAAGTCCGCTTTGCATTTCTCTGGAATATGCGTACCTTTGTCGCCAAACGGGAAGATTGTATGGAAACTTTTTTTCAGACCCACGCTTATCTGATTGAGCAGACCAATGCTCCCGTTCGGCGTGCGCTGATGGATAGTATCGACTGGAACTATCGTATGATTGGCATCAAGGGGCCACGAGGGGTGGGGAAGACTACTTTCTTGCTCCAATACGCCAAAGAGAACTTCGAGCCAGGCATGCGCCAGTGTCTGTACGTCAACATGAACAGTTTCTATTTCCAAGGACGAGGCTTAGTTGACTTTGCAGACGAATTCTATCGCTGTGGAGGCCAGGTGCTGCTTGTTGACCAAGCTTTCAAGCTGCCCGAATGGCGTCGGCAACTGTGCGAGTGTTATCACAAGTTCCCCCGTTTGCGGATTGTTTATACCACCTCTTCTGTCGAAAATGCCTCTGAACGTGACGACGAACTTTCGTCCATCAGCCGATGCTACGTGTTGCATGGTTTCTCATTTCGCGAGTTCCTCAATTTGCAGACCGGTAATTCTTTCCGTACATATAGCCTTGACGAGGTGCTTCATGAACATGAGTATATCCTCAAATCCATCCTTCCCAAGGTGCGCCCGTGGCAGTACTTCCATGACTATCTGCATCATGGCTATTATCCTTTTTTCCTCGAAAACCGTAATTTCACTGAGATGCTTTTGAAAGCGATGAACATGATGATCGAAGTCGACATCCTCTTCATCAAGCAGATCGAGTTGAAGTATCTTTCGCGCATCAAGAAGTTGCTCTATCTCTTGGCGTCGGACGGCGCGGCCAGTCCCAACGTGAGCAGTCTGGCCACCGCCATCGGCACGTCGCGTGCGACGGTGATGAATTACCTGAAAAACCTGGAAGAAGCGCGACTCATCAACATGATCTATCGCGAAGGTGAGGCATTCCCGAAAAAACCTGCGGTCGTGATGCTTCACGACACCAACCTGATGTACGCCGTGTATAGTCCGGGGCTGAGCGAGCAGCATATTATGGAGTGCTTCTTTGTCAATAGTCTCTGGCGGCATCACAATGTCCACCGTGGCCGCCGTGAAGGGATCTATCGTGTTGACAGCGCTAAGGATATCTGTGTATGCGACAAGAATCGGCGCATCAAGGTTGACAACACCCTCTATTACGCAAAATACAATGCCGAAGTCGGACACGGCAACGAAATTCCGCTTTGGCTTTTCGGCTTCCTCTTCTGACCGGAAGCCTGCCACAAAAGAATGAGACAACAGTAATAACACATACAAGCACATAACAATTTTAAGCATTATGGCAAAGGAAAAGAAATTTATCACGTGTGATGGCAACCAAGCCGCTGCGCATATTGCGTACATGTTTTCGGAAGTGGCTGCCATCTACCCCATCACGCCGTCCTCGCCCATGGCGGAGCACGTCGACGAATGGGCCGCACAAGGCCGTAAGAACTTGTTCGGCGACACCGTATCGGTACAGGAAATGCAATCCGAAGGCGGTGCGGCCGGTGCGGTGCACGGTTCGTTGCAGGCCGGCGCGCTGACCACCACCTTTACGGCGTCGCAGGGCCTCCTGCTGATGATACCGAATATGTACAAGATCGCTGGCGAGCTGCTCCCCTGCGTATTTCATGTGTCGGCCCGTACGCTGGCCACTCACTCTCTCTGCATCTTTGGTGACCACAGCGACGTGATGGCCTGCCGTCAGACAGGTTTCGCCATGCTCTGCGAAGGTTCGGTACAAGAGGTGATGGATCTTTCCGCCGTTGCCCACCTTTCGACCATCGAAAGCCGCGTGCCGTTCATCAACTTCTTCGACGGATTCCGCACTTCCCATGAGTATCAGAAGATAGAGGAGATAGATCAGGAAGACCTGCGTCCGCTCGTCGACCAGAAAGCGCTGAGCGAGTTCCGTGCCCGTGCGCTTTCGCCTGAGCACCCCGTAGCCCGTGGTATGGCCGAGAACCCCGAAACCTTCTTTGCCCACCGTGAAAGCTGCAACGCTTATTACGATGCCGTTCCGGCCATTGTAGAGAAATACATGGCCGAAGTGTCCAAGATCACCGGCCGCGATTATAAGTTGTTCAGCTACTATGGCGCTGACGACGCCGAACGCGTCATCATCTGCATGGGTTCGGTCACCGAAGCCGCACGTGAGGCTATCGACTATCTCAATAAAAGAGGCGAGAAGGTCGGCATGGTCAGCGTACACCTCTATCGCCCGTTCTCGGTGAAACATCTGTTGGCGGCTGTGCCTGCCACCTGCAAGCGTATCGCTGTCCTCGACCGTACGAAGGAACCCGGCGCAGCAGGCGAACCGCTTTACCTCGACGTGAAAGACGCTTACTATGGCCGTGAGGGCGCTCCGCTCATCGTGGGTGGCCGTTATGGTCTTGGTTCGTGCGACACGACACCGACGATGATTATTTCCGTTTACGACAACCTTGCCCTGCCTACGCCGAAAGACCATTTCACGCTTGGAATCGTCGACGACGTGACGTTCACGTCCCTGCCGCTCGAGAAGGAAATGGCGCTTGGCGGCGAAGGCATCTTCGAGGCGAAGTTCTACGGTCTCGGTGCTGACGGCACGGTGGGAGCCAACAAAAACTCCATCAAAATTATCGGCGACAACACCGACAAGTATTGCCAGGCCTACTTCTCCTACGACTCGAAGAAGTCCGGCGGCTTCACCTGTTCACACCTGCGTTTCGGCGATCACCCGATCCGTTCGACCTATCAGATCAAGACGCCGAACTTCGTGGCTTGCCACGTTCAGGCTTACCTCCACATGTATGACGTGCTCCGTGGTCTGCGCGACAACGGCACTTTCCTGCTGAACACCATCTGGGAGGGTGATGAACTGGCCGCCAACCTGCCGAACAATGTGAAGCGCTATTTCGCCGAGCACCACATCACGGTTTATTACATCAACGCCACGAAAATCGCGCAGGAAATCGGTTTGGGCAATCGCACCAACACTATCCTTCAATCCGCGTTCTTCCGTATCACACAGGTCATCCCTGTCGACCTCGCCGTTGAGCAGATGAAGAAGTTCATCGTCAAGTCATACGGAAAGAAAGGCCAGGATGTCGTTGATAAGAACTATCAGGCTGTTGACCGTGGTGGCGAATACAAGGAGCTGGCCGTTGATCCCGCATGGGCCAGTCTGCCTGCCGATCCCAAGGTGGAGCGCGACGAACCCGCCTACATCAGCGACCTCGTACGTCCCATCAATGCCCAGGACGGCGACTTGCTGCCCGTTTCGGCATTCAAAGTGTCGGTCGATGGCACGTGGGAACAGGGTACGGCCGCTTACGAGAAGCGCGGTGTCGCCGCATTCGTTCCCGAGTGGGTTCCCGAGAACTGTATCCAGTGTAACAAGTGTGCATATGTCTGCCCGCACGCTGCCATCCGTCCGTTCGTGATGGACGAAGAGGAAGTGAAAGGCTTCACCGCAACGACGCTTGAAATGAAGGCTCCCGCCGCCATGAAGGGCATGCACTTCCGTCAGCAGGTCGACGTGCTCGACTGCCTCGGTTGCGGCAACTGTGCCGACGTCTGCCCGGGTATGCGCGGCAACAAGGCTCTTGTCATGAAGCCTCTCGAAACCCAGATGGCTGAGGATGCCAATTGGGCTTATTGCGTCAAGAATGTCAAGACCAAGCAGCACCTTGTGGACATCAAGCAGAATCCCAAGAACTCGCAGTTCGCCACGCCTCTCTTCGAGTTCTCCGGCGCCTGCTCAGGTTGCGGCGAGACGCCCTATGTCAAGCTCATCTCCCAACTCTTCGGCGACCGTCAGATGATAGCCAACGCCACCGGTTGCTCGTCCATCTATTCCGGTTCCATCCCCTCGACGCCCTATACGAAGAATGAGAAAGGCCAGGGTCCTGCTTGGGCCAACTCGCTGTTCGAGGACTTCTGCGAGTTCGGCTTGGGCATGGTGCTGGCGAATAAGAAGATGCGTAACCGTATCCAGAGCCTGCTCGAGCAGTCGCTGGCCGACGAGCACGTACCTGCCGAGTTTAAGGAAGCCGCTCAGGCCTGGATTGCCGGCCGCGAGGATGCCGACGCCAGCCGCGCCGCTGCCGACAAGCTCGCGCCGATGATTGAGGCCGCAAAGGGGCAGTGCCCCGTCTGCGCCCAGCTCGCCGAACTGACGCACTACCTGACGAAGCGCAGCCAGTGGATCATCGGTGGCGACGGTGCGTCGTACGACATCGGTTACGGCGGTCTGGATCACGTGCTGGCCAGCGGCGAGGACGTCAACATCCTCGTGCTTGACACCGAAGTCTACTCCAACACCGGCGGTCAGGCCTCCAAGGCTACGCCGCTCGGCGCCATTGCTCAATTTGCTGCTGCCGGCAAGCGCGTGACGAAGAAGGACCTTGGCCTCATGCAGACCACCTACGGCTACATCTACGTTGCTCAGATCGCCATGGGTGCCGACCAGGCACAGTGCCTCAAAGCCATCCGCGAGGCCGAAGCCTATCCCGGACCGTCGCTCATCATTGCTTACGCCCCCTGTATCAACCACGGCCTCAAAGCCAAGGGTGGAATGGGCAAGAGTCAGGCCGAGGAAGCCAAGGCCGTAGAGTGCGGCTACTGGCAGCTCTGGCGCTTCAATCCCGCGCTTGAGGCCGAGGGTAAGAACCCCTTCACCCTCGATTCGAAGGAACCCGACTGGTCGAAGTTCCAAGACTACCTCAACGGTGAGGTCCGTTTCCTCTCGTTGAAGAAAGCCCGTCCGGCCGAGGCTCAGGAGCTCTTCGACAAGACCGAGGAGGCAGCCAAGCGCCGCTACGCAAGCTACGTGCGCAAGTCGAAAGAAGATTGGAGCCTCTAAGTCCTGCCTTCATTGAAAGCATTGTCCCGGCAAGGAGTTTCGCACTCCTTGCCGTTTTTTTGCGCCATGACGAAGCGGGGTTCCTGAGGCTGAAAGAACCGCCCGGAAGGGTTGCAAATGGCGTACGAAAGGCTTTCGCATGGTGTGTGGATGCTCCATGCGGGCTTGGAAGTCGGGCCGGGATATCCGTCCGCCAGCCATAGGGGGATGCAGGGCGTGATTACATCCGGAGCGACTTTCGGCGATGCTTCATTTACGAGGACCGTGGCTTTCGGAAGGGCAAGAGAATGTTTGTCCGTTGTTGGTTTTGCGCCTTCCTGTCGGCGGATTCGTGGTCCCAAGAGTGACGTTCCTGTGTTGCGTGTGGAAGTAGTCGGCAGATTAGCTGACTTGGCTGACGTTATGGGCGGATTGGGGTGTGCGCCGGGTGCGCGGCGGGCAGCGTTCGGCAAGCACGCAGATAAATAAAAAAGGAGTGCGCAAAGGCCGGAGATCCTTTGCGCACTCGCTCAAAAAGAGGGTAGGGGACGCTTCCCCCTGACCCCTCTGGGGGTCTTCCCATCACGTGCGGGGATGGAAAGCGGAAGGTTCAGCTGAGGATTTATGCACCAGCTTTCAGCGTGACGGTGATGACGTTGTTGGCGTCGTAACCGCTGATGGCTCCCCAACGGCTGCTGGCTTTCACGCGCAGGCGGACAACAACATCGTTAACCAAGATGAGGTCTTTGTTCTTGACGGAGAACGTACCTGTTGTGGCGTTATCGATGGTGATGTAGTCGTTGTTCGGATCGTTGGCGTCAGCGAATTCCAGCGTCGGAGCAGCCAAACCGTTCATGGTAAGACCGTTGCCCAAGTAGCTTTCTACATTGGTCGAACCCTCGGACCACATGGTCAGGCCATTGATGTCGGCCCAGCTCCACCCTGTGAAGGCATGATAGGTCTCACGGAGGTCGCTGACTTCGATGGCTGTCTTGCCCTGCGTCATCGTACCGCTGATGTTGGCGATAGCGAGGGCGCCGCTCAGGTCGTTCGAGAGGTGGCCGCCGTAGGTTTCTTGGGCCGTAATCTCTACGTTGCCATAGCTCGTCTCGTAGCTGTTCTTATTGAACGTAACCTCGCGAGAGCTGTTGTTGATCGTGACTGCTCCTGGGTGCGACGTGTTCTTCCATGCAGCTTCCAAGTCGAGTACACCACCGCGGTTGGTCTCGATTTCCGTCTCCGACTGAGTGAAGTTGCGGAAGAGGTTGGCCATATCGAACGTGAAGTTGACAGCCTGAACTTGTTTGTAAGTGCGGTTGTTTTTCGTTACTTCAACGATGGTGTAGGTCGGCACGAAGGTTGCCACGTTGCCACTCCAATAAGCGTCGGCCTTTTGCAGGACAGCGGTAGGATAGCTTGCGGTTTGCGGCATGGTGAGCGTGATCTGCATGTTTTGCGTAGCACCTGCGAATGTGACGCTCGGAGTTGCCTGGATGGTCGTGGCGTTATTACCAGAACCGAGGGCGGCACCAGCTGCAATAGTCAGGATGAAGCGCTTGTTCGTTGCGTCGCTCGTGAGCGTGGCCTTTCTGTCTGTGCTGTTCCATACCTGATTGCCGACTTGGGTGAAGAAGTCGCCCGTGTTCAACTTGACCATGTCGATGATTTCGTTGAGCTTGCTCGTGCTGAGGTAGAAGGTCTGCGCACTCTTCGTCCAAGGCAGGGCGGCGAGGTTGACAGCTCGTCCTTGTGCGTCAACAAAGTCGTTGGCGCCGAGCGTCACGTTGAGGGCCGCGCGAGCCACGGTCACCTTCCTGCTGAAATTGCTCGTCCACTTCTCGGTTCTGCCATTGATGGTCGTTTCGGCCATCACGCCGGCCTGTTGGCCGATGTTGGCAGTCGAACCGGGATTCTTCAACGTGACAGTACCTGTGGCGCCGTCAATCTGGAAGACGTTGGCGTCGGTGCCGGATTGGAACTTATAGACGGTGGTGAAGCAGTTGAACTTCTCGGCGAAGTCGTAAACCTTTTGCGGAGCGGCGTTGCTGCCAGTGAAGTTGATTGGCGACTCATTTGTTCCTGTTTCGTCCCACTTCCATGCGGCAAGCCAGCTTCCGGTTCCACCGTAAACGACTTTGTCCTGAGCGTCGTTGTAAGTCAGATCGGCGTCGGAGATGGGAGCGTGCTGCACCTGTACGCGAGAGAGCGTGATGTCCTCACGGTGCGTGATGAAGTAGTTCGACACGATGTCGGTGTAGTCTTCCTTGGCCGGCGTTTCGCCTGTCTCTTCGTTCTTGACGGGCTCTTTGGCCTTCACGTTGAGTGCGAGTGCCCAATATGAGTTATTGCCGATGGTCTTGCCGTTGTATCCGCTCTCGTTGAGCTCGACGGTCAGTTCCACAACACCTTCGTCCGAGCCGAGCTGCTTGCTGACGATGTTCAGCAGGCCGGCCTGCGTGGCGCGGGTGGTGTAGTTCTGCTTCATGCCGTCGAAGGTGAGGATATAGTCGTCGCTTTCAACAATCTTCTTGGCGGCGGCAGCCGGAGTGACGCGGAAGCGCACCTTCACCTGGGCGTTCTGGGCAAGTTTCACGCCGGTGTTGGGATTGGTCGGCGTCGTGCGGTACCACAAGGTCGAGAATTCCGTATCGCCCATCGCGTTGTCGGGGTTGGGCAGGTAGACGAGGCTCTGCAACGTGTTGCCGAAGAGCTTGTCGACACGGCTTTCGAGGGCCTTGATCTGCTCGTCGATGAGTTCGAGAGAGGTCTTCACGTCGTCGCCTTCGTCACCCGAAGAAATCAAGCCGAGTTCTTCTTTAATCTTGTTGATGTCGTCGCTAAGCGTCGTTACGCTTTCGGTCGTAGCATATCCTTTGAGAAGCTCGCTGATACCGTCGTTCTTCCAGGTTTCGAGGGCTTCGAGGCGCTCGATGATGCCTCCGACCTCGCTACCCTGGGCAGCGCCGTCGATCTTCTCTTTGAGCGTTTTGAGCTCGTTGCTGAGGCTGTCGACCGTGTTGGTCAGCGCGTTGAATCTGGCGAAGTCTACGAATGTAGGCTGTTCTTCATTCTCGACGGATTCTTTGAAGTTTTCGAGCGCTTTCAGGCGGGCGGCAAGGTCAGTGATGACCTGTCCATTGTCGTCGAGTGCAGCCAACACTGTATCGAGGTTGGTCTTCAACGTGGCGAGTTCGCGCGTCAGTGTGCCTACCTCCTCTTCGAGGGCGGCAATCTTGGAGGCATCTTCCGACTGGGAGATCTGTGTTTGGAGATCTTCGATCTTGCCGTTTACTTCTTCGATTTTACCTTCGAGGTCTTCTTTTTGAGTGTCGAGAGCACCTTTGGTGTTGTTCACCTCAGTCTTCAACGCCTCGATGTCGTTTTGCAACTGTTTGATGAGGTTGACATCAATGGTGCCGTCTTCGCCTTCCATGGCATCAACAAGTTGTCCGACAGTGGTCTGCAACTGCTGGACAGCCTGTGCATCGGCCTTGCCTGCCATGGCGGTGTTCAGATCGTCGCGCAGTCCGTCGATAGCGGTCTGGATGGCTGCGGCCATCTCTTCGCCCGATACGCCGATGACACCGTTGATCTGGTCGATCTCGCCTTGCAGGCGATTGATGTCATCATCATAGTCCGAGCAGCCGACGAACACGGGAGCTGCCGTGGCAGTCAGTGCGCAGAATACTGCAACTCTAATGAAATTTTTTTTCATAATTGATTGAAGTTAAGTTAGAATTTGCTGTTTCCTTACTCTCACTTTTTCGTTTTCTTCTTGCTCCCGGTGTGAGGCTGGCGGCGCTTTTTGGGCGTGCTGGTGCTGCCGTGATCCGGGCGTTCCGGCCTTTCCTTCTCTTAGTAAGAGGTGGAAAATCTTTCAGTCGTGCCCTTATAATCGTCGTTTTGGGCGACTCAATTGTGACTTTCTCCGTTTTTCGTAATTTTGTCGACACAACGATGGTCCAAAAAAAAATTCAAAAAAACTGTGATTTTGTTTGGATTTTATTTGGCCTGTTTGGTAGTTGTGACTACCTTTGCCCCCAGCTTTCCACCTCTTACTAAGAGATGGAAAGCTTTTTCTTTTCTTGGCGGTGCAATGCTGCATTTACACATTAAATAATAACAGGCGTTTTAGCCTGTGCGGGAAGTGCCGGGAATCGGCGGGCTGGCGTCCGGCGACTTGAAAGGACCTTCCGGGTCCTCGGCGTTTCGGACGGTCGGGGCGATGGCTTTTTCTGTCCGGCTGACAGGGAGACCCGGCCGGCTGGCCGCTTTTTCTGTCAGCCGGCCCGTCGAGACGTTGGCATTGGTGGCAGGGGCAGTCACTGAGCGGGCAGGATGCGCCTTTGCTCTCTCTGGCGGGGTTGCGTCGGAAAAAAATCTTACCTTTGCAGGGCTGATCCCAACAAAAACATAGACAAATCCCCGATATGGAAAAAGAACTTTTTTCTACCTTGCCCCATTGCGTGGCCGACATGGGCCTTGAAGCGTTCGGCCGTAAGGAAATCGCTATTGCCGAGACCGAAATGCCCGGCCTGATGGCCCTGCGCGCCAAGTATGGCGAGGCAAAACCTCTCAGCGGCGCCCGCATCATGGGGTCGCTTCACATGACGATTCAGACAGCGGTTCTGATTGAGACCCTCACCGCCCTTGGTGCCGAGGTGCACTGGTGCTCATGTAACATCTACTCCACACAAGACCATGCGGCGGCAGCCATTGCCGGCGACGGCGTGGGTGTTTTTGCCTGGAAGGGTGAGTCGCTGGCAGACTACTGGTGGTGTACGCTTCAAGCTATGCGGTTCGAGGGCGGACAGCTGCCCAATCTCATCGTTGACGACGGTGGTGACGCCACACTGATGATTCACCTCGGCGTCCAGGCTGAGCGCGACGCGACGGTGCTCGACACGCCTTCTGCAAGCGGCGACGAGGCTGAGCTGAAAGCCCTTGTGCGTCGCGTCCTTGCTGAGGATCAGACGTTTTTCAGCCGTGTGGCTGCTGGAATGCATGGTGTGAGCGAAGAGACGACTACGGGCGTGCACCGGCTCTATCAAATGCAGGAACGCGGCGAACTGCTCTTCCCCGCTTTCAACGTGAACGATTCTGTTACCAAGTCGAAGTTCGACAATCTCTACGGATGCCGCGAGTCGCTCGCCGACGGCATCAAGCGTGCCACCGACGTGATGATTGCCGGTAAGGTGTGCGTCGTGGCTGGTTATGGCGAGGTCGGCAAGGGTTGTGCGCAGAGCATGCGTTCCTACGGAGCCCGTGTGCTTGTCACAGAGATAGACCCTATCTGCGCCTTGCAGGCAGCTATGGAAGGCTTTGAAGTCGTCACGATGGATGAAGCCGCCCCTATCGGCAACATCTTCGTTACGACGACTGGTAACATCGACGTTATCACCGTGGCCCACATGCAGGCCATGCCTGACCAGGCCATCGTCTGCAACATCGGCCATTTTGACAGCGAGATACAGGTCGACGCCTTGAAGCGTGTGCCCGGTATCGAGTGTACGCCAATCAAACCTCAGGTCGACAGTTACCGTTTTCCCGACGGCCATCGTATCACGCTGCTGGCCGACGGCCGCCTGGTGAACCTTGGCTGTGCTACGGGGCATCCGTCGTTTGTCATGTCTAACTCCTTTACGAACCAAGTACTCGCCCAGATGGAGCTTTTCCAGCATCCTCATGATGTGGGCGTCTACCGTCTTCCGAAAGCGCTCGACGAGGAAGTGGCCCGTCTGCACCTGGCACACGTCGGTGCCCACCTGACCCGCCTGACCCCGGCGCAGGCCGACTACATCGGTGTGCCCGTCGAGGGACCGTACAAGGCTGAACACTACCGTTATTAATTCTGACAATTCTAACCTATGGACTTCTTGAAAAAAATAGCCCCCGACCTGATAGCCGTGGTGGCTTTTCTTGTCATTTCGTTCTGCTACTTCGCGGGACCTGTCAGTGAGGGGCTCGTCCTCGGCGGGCACGACAATACGGCTGGCGTCGGATTGAACAATGAGATCAACGCCTATCGTGAGGCAACCGGCGAGTCGTCGCGTTGGACCAACGCTTTGTTCGGCGGCATGCCTACCTACCAGATCGCACCCTCCTATGAATCGAGCCGCGTGCTGGGTTCGTTCAACCGCATATATGGCCTCGGGACGACTGGGGTCGTCTTCTACGTCTTTGCGTATCTGCTGGGGTTCTATATCCTGATGCGTGCGTTCAATTTCAAAGTGTGGCTGTCTGCCTTGGGCGCTGTGGTGTGGGCGTTTTCGTCCTATTTCTTCATCATCATTGCTGCCGGCCACATCTGGAAAGTCCTGACACTGGCTTTCATTCCGCCGACCATCGCGGGCCTCGTGCTTTGCTATCGCGGGCGGTTGCTCTGGGGAGGGACGGTGACGGCACTTTTCACCGCCCTGCAAATCCTGTCGAACCACTTGCAGATGACTTACTACTTCTTCTTCGTCATGCTGCTCATGGTGGTGGCCTATCTGGTCGACGCCATCCGTCGTCATACCCTGCCCCAGTTCCTGCGCGCCACGGGGGTCGTGGTGCTGGCCGGAATGCTCGGCCTTTGTGCCAACCTTTCGAACCTGTACCATACGTATGAATACAGCAAGGAGACGATGCGTGGCAAGAGCGAGCTGACCCAGCTGGCCCATTCCGCGGATGAGGCGACCGGAAGCGGCCTCGAACGCAGTTATATCACGCAGTGGAGCTATGGCCTGGGCGAGACCTGGACACTCCTTGTGCCCAACGTCAAAGGCGGTGGGTCGGGGTCGTTGATGGACAATCCCAAAGCCAGCGAGAGTGATGCTTTCCCAACCTATCAGCAGTGTGTGGCTCAGACCTATCAGACGCTGTCGGAGATCGACGGTCGCATGGCGCAGGCTACGCCCGGCCTGAACCAGTATTGGGGTAACCAACCGTTCACTGTGGGACCCGTTTATGTCGGAGCGCTCGTGTGTCTGCTCTTCTTCATGGGTGTGTTCTACGTGCGTGGCCCCATCAAGTGGGGCTTACTGGCTGCCACGATGCTGTCGCTTCTTTTTGCGTGGGGACACCACAGTCCGGGTGTGACGGACTTCTTCATCGACTACCTGCCGATGTATAATAAGTTCCGCACCGTGTCGTCTGCTTTGGTCATGGCCGAGTTCACCATCCCGCTGCTGGCTATGTTGGGACTGGCAGCCGTGATCCGTCAGCCGGAGCTGTTAAAGCAGAAGCCTGTTTATTTTTACGTCAGCTTCGGACTGACCGGCGGCGTGGCTTTGCTGTTCGCGCTCTTCCCCGGATTGTTCTTCGGCGACTGCCTCTCAATGCAAGAGGCTGATATCTTCACGCAGCTTGGAAGAATCTTCCCGCCCGACTTCTTGGCTACGTATCGCGAGAGTATCGCCTCTGTCCGCCATGCTATCCTCACGGCGTCGGCTTGGCGCTCGTTCGGTATCATCGCCTTTGGCGCATCGCTGCTGTGGCTTTACGGAAGAGGCAAGTTGAAGGCCTGGCTGCTTTGCGCCGTGTTTATCCTTGTGTCGCTTGTGGATATGTGGAACGTCAACCGTCACTATCTGAACGAAGATAACTTCACGGAACCAGCCCAGGTGACCGAGGCGAAAAAGACGCGGGCCGACGAGTTCATCTTGCAGGACAAGGGGCTTGACTATCGTGTTGTCGACCTGACGCATGACACTTTCAACGACAACACCATCGGCGCATGGCACAAGAACATCGGCGGATATCATGCTGCCAAACTTCGCCGTTATCAGGACCTTATCGACCGCCATCTCAAACCGGAACTCGATGCGGCCTATTCGGCTGTCGCTTCGGCCGGAGCCGACATGAGCCTTGTATCGGGCGACTCCATCTTCCCCGTGCTCAACATGCTGAACACGCGTTACTTCATCTTCCCAAGCCAGGACGGACAGGGCATTCCCGTCCGGAATCCTTATGCCAATGGCGAGGCTTGGTTCGTCGACCGCGTACAGTATGTGAATACAGCCGACGATGAGATGGCCGCACTTGGACGTCTTAACCTGAAACATGAAGCCGTGGCGGACGCCAAGTTCAAGTCTGCCATAGGCGACGCTCTGCCAACGGCTGGATGCAGCGTGAGACTTACGAAGTACGCACCGAATGAGATGCACTACGAGGTCAACTCGCCGAAAGGCGGCGTAGTTGTTTTCTCGGAGATTTATTATCCGGGATGGACTGCCGCTGTCGACGGAAATCCTGTCGAGGTAGGGCGGGCCAACTACACCCTGCGCGCTATTCACGTGCCGGCCGGCAAGCATACTGTCGTCATGGAGTTCCGCCCGACGAGCATCACTGTGACCGAGACCATTGCCTACGTGGCCATTGCTCTTGTACTGATCGGGTTTGTGACGGCACTTGTGCTGGCTGTTCGTCGTAGCCGCAAGGGACGTGTATAGCCCAAAACGCGACTGAATATCTGTTTAACATGGTTTTCCCGTCCGCAGACCTCGCGCAGGCTGCGGCCGGGATTTTTATGATGGAACGGAAGAAAGGATGAGGGCGTGCAATATCCTCGCTGTATCGGCCTGTAAGAGGCAAGTGTAAGCAAAGATATGGCAGCTCTTCAAATGCTAGGTAAGGTGCGGCCGACAAGGTGCAGTCTCTCGGTGGATTATTGTATAAAGCCCAAAACTGTTGTATATTTGTGTGAGGTGTTGCAAACTTAGTAAAAAAGAGCCTTTTTCGATGGAGATTCCCGCCCCACCTTGTGTGACACCGGAAGCGGTCATATTCCGCACTTTTTTGCGTCTTGCAAGAAAACAAAAAACTCCCGATTTCGTCTAGAAATCAGGAGTTTACCGCTAATTGCTTTTCTTCAAAGTGGTGCCACCAGGAATCGTAATCTAACGATAAGTGGCTGAATATCTTTGATGTAACTTTAAGCTAAAGAAGTAATCTCCCGCTATCGCTCCACCGGAGGCTTGCTTTATTTTGCAGTATTGTTATTATGGATGATTTCCGGTTGCAAAATTACAAAAAAATCGAAATTTATTATCTATGATTATTCAAATCTATACTTATTCCTTGATTTTTTCTTGTTTTTGCACTTATTATAATCCCGTAAAAATCGTTTTTCGATTCAAAAAATAAAAAATCTATTGATAGGTAGGAAAAAACGGTTAAATTTGCAATAGATTTTATTTTAGGCGAAATGCACACAAACCGTAAGTATACATACATAGATTTGTTCGCAGGAACATCCGCACTTTCAGAGGGGTTCTTGCGGTGTGGTTTTGTGCCGGTTGCTCATGTTGAAATGAATACTGATGCTTGCTATACTATTAAAACACGTTTAGCTTATCATTACCTAAAAGAAAATAATAACTATTATAACTATATTAAATATCTTAAGCACGAAATAACCAGAGACGAACTTTATAAATTACTTCCCAAAAATTTAATATCATCTGTAATCAATAAAGAGATTTCTGATGAATCTATAGAATCAATATTTGCTTCTATAGATTCCGTTTTAAAACGACAGCGTAGGAAAAGAGTTGATTTTATTGTTGGTGGTCCTCCATGCCAAGCGTTTTCTATGCTAAATCGTCATAATGCGGGTATTGCAGACGATAAGCGTTGTTTGTTATATTTGCAATATGGTAAATTCTTGGCTAGATATAAGCCTATGGGATTTGTTTTTGAAAACGTATTGGGGCTTTTGAGTTCAAAGAAAAATCATTTTGAAAATATAAAAATGCATTTTAGAGAACTCGGATATAAAGTTCATTTTGCTATTTTGAATGCATCGGATTATGGTGTAATGCAGAATCGACAAAGGGTGATTATTTTTGGTTGGAGAAAATCATCTGACCGTGGTTGTCCTATAATTCAAAAAGTTCAAAATGATTGGACATGTAAAGATATATTTTCGGATCTTCCATCAATTCATGCTGGAGAAAGTTCGTCAGAATATACTTCCGTACCATCTGATTATCTTCGTCGGTTTGATTTACGTAATGATTCTGATGTTCTTACGCTGCATACTGCACGTCCAATCAACCGTATTGATAGTGAAAAATATCGTATGGCGGTTAAGATGTGGTTGGATGACGGCATTAGAATTAAAAACTCTGATTTTCCTGACGAAATTAGGACTATAAATAATACAACATCCTTTTTGGATAGGTTTAAAGTAGTAGACTTGAATGGAAAATGTCATACTGTGGTGGCCCATATTTCCAAAGATGGTCATTACTATATTTACCCCTCTACAAATACCATTAGATCTCTTTCTGTACGTGAAGCAGCAAGAATACAGTCATTTCCTGATGATTTTTTCTTTGAGGGTTCACGTTCAGCTATATTCAAACAAATAGGCAATGCTGTACCTCCATTAATGGCTTATGCCATTGCCAAAGCAATTTTAAAATCGTTATGTCCGAAAACAATATAATAGAAGCTCCATTTAAACCAAGGGCAAGAATGTTACTGCAACTCGGCGATCAGCTTATAAAAAATGAAAGTATTGCACTCGTCGAGCTAGTGAAAAACTCTTATGACGCAGATGCGTCAGAAGTAACTATAGTCATGTCTGATGTTCATGATATGGAAACAGGTGAAATTGTTATTAGAGATGATGGTTGGGGCATGGATTTAGATACAATCCTTAATTGTTGGTTGGAGCCGGGAAGTGATTCCAAATCTCAGATTGTAGCAAAAGGCAAACGTTCTCCGAAGGGAAGACTTCCAATTGGAGAAAAGGGGATCGGACGTTTTGGTGTTCACAAGTTAGGTCATGAAATCGAATTAGTGACAAAAAAGTCTACCGGTAAGGAGTATGTAGTAAGAATAGACTGGAATCAATTTTCACAATCCAAATATTTAAATGATGTGCCTGTTATCGTCATAGAACGAGATACCCCCGAAGTTTTTATGAACAATAATCATGGTACAATAATCAAAATAACTCACCTAAACAAATCATGGACAAGAGGAGAAGTGAGAGGAATAAAAAGAACTATAAACTCATTAAGTAGTCCTTTTGAATCTAATGATAGTTTTGAGGCTGTTTTAATTTGTAAAGGCCATAATGATTGGTTGGAAGGAATGATAGATTGGAAAGAGATAAAAAAATACGCAATCTATCATTTTAAAGCAATATTGGAAAACAATGGTATTACGTCTTTTTTATATGACTTTATGCCTTGGGATACAATGTCAAAATTATCTCCCTATTCCATAGAATGGAAAGGTTTTTTACCCGAAGAAGAATCAGATATAAAGAAAAAGCTTATTAATAGCTTTAAAAATTTTATAAATAATGATGGAGAATTTTCTCTCAACGAAAATGGAATCAAAATTGGGCTCATAAAATTTGAAGGATATATTTTTGATAGAGATGCTTTCGTCTTAAAGTTAGGACTGTCTGATAAACAGGGATTTAAAGAATATCTTGATATGAATGGAGGTATAAGGGTATATCGTGATGGCCTACGTGTTTATGATTATGGTGAAGTTGGAAATGATTGGCTCAACCTTGATATTCGTCGAGTGAATCAGCCTGGGAAAAAACTTAGTAATAATATTATTCTTGGAGCAATTTCTTTAGACAGAGCCTCAAGTAAAAGCCTTATTGAAAAAACAAACAGAGAAGGATTCGTAGAAAACAAAGCGTATTATTTGTTTAAAGATGCCATACTTCATGTCATAAACATTGTTGAAACTTTAAGATTTGAAGACAAAAGCAGAATTCGTGCTTTTTATGGTCCAACATCTAAGTCTGAACCTGTGCTTCAAGTAATCGGAGATCTCAAAAAATTTGTTGATGACAAGATTAAAGAAACTCCAATAAAGAACCGCATTAATAAGTATCTTCTAAAAATAGAAGACGATTATAAATTAGTATGTGACAATTTGTTGAAGGCTGCGGGTGCTGGACTGAACATGAGTGTCATCGTACACGAAGTAGAAAAAATCATTGCTGAAGTTTCACTTGTCTTAAAATCAGAAAAAGCATCTACCCGCGCTCTTAATCTTGTTGAACATTTATCATCTCTGATAGATGGTTATGCTGGTATTATTAGGAAATCAGATCAAAAAACAGAAAATATTATTCATGTAATAGATAATGCTCTTTTCAATACAGAATATCGTTTAAAGGCTCATAATATTGAGGTCAAAAGTCAATATAAAGAATTTTCAGGAACAAAAAAGATAAAGATTTCTAGGAGTCTTCTTGTTGGAGCAATGATGAATGTTATTGATAATGCTATATACTGGCTAGAACAATCTAAGTGTGAACATAAGAAATTTTATGTCGGCATTGAAGAAGATGATAAATTTTTAAATATTATCTTTGCAGATAATGGTATTGGCTTTCTCTTACCTACGGATACCATGATAGAACCATTTGTTTCAGCAAAACCAGATGGGATAGGATTGGGACTTCATATTGCAAATGAAATTCTTATTGCTCAAAAAGGAATGTTGAAATTTCCTGAATTTAATGATATTTCAATTCCTATAGATTATAAAAATGGTGCAATTATTGCTTTCTGCTTAAAAAAATGATACAATGAACACGTTACCAATAAATGGAAGAATAGTTATTATTGATAATAGTATTGAACAAGCTCTGCCATTAATGAAAGAGTTTGGAAAATTACGTTTATCATATTCGTATTATGATGGTACACCTGAAAATCTACCCCAAGAAGGTTCAAACGTTGATGTTCGCCTCGTTTTCTTGGATATTAATTTAATTGACGATTCTGTTCATCCTGTACAGCAATTATATTCAATGGTATATGCGGTTATGAATAGATTAATCGGTGAAAGTAACTTCCCGTATATGCTTGTATGCTGGAGTAGAAATACTGATGAATACAATCAAATTATTGAAAAGCTTAATAATGATTTAAAAGATCGAAAACCCATATGTTCGATTCCTTTACAGAAATCAGATTATTTTACATTAGAAGGAAATCCAACAGAAGGGTTTGAGGAAAAAATAGAAAAACTATTTGAGTTGATTGCTAGTGCATTAACCCCCCACACATCATTTTGTAATCTGTTACTTTGGGAGAACCATATTCATAACGCTATTAATCATGCACTTGAGGATGGTCTTTCCTGTATCAATGATAAAGAATGGGATGAAACAGCAAATTGGATTTTCACAAAATGGGGGAAGGCATATTCTGGTAAAAACTTTGAAAGCTTGTCTGAACCTGAGAAATTAAGATCTGCCTTTCATACATTAAACCTATTCCTACATGAAACAATAGAGGAAGAAATAGGTTCTGATGCTGATGAAGATTTACGTTTTATTTCAGATTTTAATAATAGAGATATCAAAATCTCACATTTCAATGAACGATTAATCTTTAGCTTCTGTCAAACTCATCCTAATGAACCTGGTAGAATAGTTATAACATCTGAAGAATATTCTGATTTTAAGGATATTCTAAACTTTTGTTTTACTCCAGATCCAGAGTTGATTCCTGAATCAATAAAAGCACAAATTATAAGTAGTGAGAATCCTTGTAATTCTTTTAAAAAATATTATTCTAATGTAAGGAAAAATATAAGGACAGATTGGGATATCTTCAAACTTGTGATAAACGCTCCTTGTGATTACGCACAAAAAAAAGTAAAAATGAGCAAAGCTATTCCTGGAATATTTGTTAAATCAGAATTTAGAAAATGGTTTAATAATTCCAGCGATGCACTTTTTATATCTCCAGTTTTTTATTATAGGCTGAAAGATGCAGATTACTTTTTTATTTTAGATTTTAGATATTTGAAATCTGAGAAGGAGGATAAAGGTGAGAGTCAAGTCAAACTAAAACAAGTTGTTTTAGCTGAAATTCTTTCTAAACTATCAAGACACATAAATCGTCAAGGCTTACTAACAATTGAATAAATTATGGTAGATTTGATGACACAAGAACAGCGGAGTCGTTGCATGGCGGCTATTAGAAGCAGAGATACTAAACCGGAGATGGTCGTAAGACGATTTCTGTTTTCGAAAGGCTTACGCTATCGTGTCAACGACCACAAATTGCCAGGTTCACCGGATATTGTTTTGAAAAAATACAAAACTGTTATTTTTATTGATGGATGTTTTTGGCATGGTCATGATGGATGTAAATATTATCAGTTGCCTAAAACCAATGTAGATTTTTGGCGACACAAGATAACCATGAATATTGCTCGCGATTACTCCAATAATGTGGATTTAAAGCTCGCTGGTTGGCATGTAATTCGTATTTGGGAATGCGAAATTAAAACAAAGGCCAAAAGAAAAAACACATTAGAGGCATTATATTTTAATATTATTAGTAAAACAACTGAATACAACCAATAAGATGCAAGTGCCAATATTGCATAGAAGAGCCAATTGTATCTTGTGGAAATCAGATTAAGTTAAGTCTTCATTACCATAGTAATATGGATAGTAGTTCAAGCTAAAATGTACTAATTAGGGATATTTACTGAATATTCTCAATTAGAATTGATAAAGAATCCTCATTATAGCTTTGACTTTTCGTACGTATAGCTGATTTTTTTCGTTTATATGAAATAAGTTGTAGAGTTGTTCATCTATGTCATTTTCGAAATTAATCAATGCATTACTATCAGAATAATCTAATAGGTCAGGGACCTTTTTGGCTAACGATGTTAAAGATTCATCTGTAAGCAAAAAAGCAAAGCGAATAATTTCACTCGTAGCATATCTGAAAAAATTTCGAGCTTCTTTTTCTGTCTCGAAAGTTTTTAATGCCACACGTGAACGTCCAAATGCGCTATGATTATCAACAATGGTTATTTGGTTGCTACGCTTTTGTCCTCCAGCATTAGCACTGGAAACAATTACTTTCCACTTATTCAAATATTCACTTCCCGATGCTATAACATTTTTATTAGCAATATACCAACGAGCTCTTCCGCTTTTACCAGCTTTATCATTAGTAAAAAGTTTAATCTCTGTTTGGGGATTATAATAATCACCATCATTAAACTCTTTTACAAGAGAAGGATTCTTCTCAACAAAATCACTTTCAATAGAGAATAAATTACGAGGAAGTATAGAATCATGTAAACATCCGAATGATTTGATTGCATTATCCAATCTCTTAATAATTTCATTATCTTGAGGATTGAGAGAAAACATATCATTTCCTGGATTGTTTGCTTGGATAGTAATCGTTTTACCACCTACAGAATATTTATATGTAAATCCACATTCATTCTTTTCCATGTTTTTTAGTACAATGGAAAGTCCATCTGCAATAGCAACATCTTTAAATATATCTTTAGAACAAGGGAAAAATTCAAGTAGAGCTAAATGAGGATCATTCATTTGGGCCAAACCAAATTTTTCAAGTCCTTTTCCTGAACGATGAATCCACCGAGAGCCTGGATATATTAAAGCTGTATATTTTCCTATCTTTTCACTGATAGTTTGGAAATATTGAAAGATACTTATGCTTACCTTTTGTCCATTTGTACTTTCTTTCTGATCAACAACCTCTTGATATGGTGGATTTCCCACTATAGCATTAAATTTCATATTGTCATTATCTATGGCTTTCCAGTAAGAATGACCTTTGGCGACTTTGGCTATAAAGTTTTCCGACTTGTTCTTAATCTGGTTGATTAAATCTTCAAAATATCTTGTATTTACTTTTGCTTTACGGAATCCGGCAAGCGTACGTTTGGTAATACTCTTCGCCATTGGAGTTTTACAAATTACAAAGATGTTTTCTGCTATCACCTTATCCCATACAGCCTGCTGCTCCTCTACCGTTTCTACAGCAAACAGAGAAGCCTTTACTCTGGCCCGGTAAATGCCATACGCCATATAGAGCGGATAAAGTCCGGATTTGGAATTGATTTCCAGAATACGGGATTCAGGGGAGAAAACTTCTGCGGTAACTTCTCCCTTGTCTATAAACCGTGGTTCAGAAATCACATTCTGATACTCCGTGTCATAGAAGTTATAGCCTCCCAGACAGTCGCCGAGGTGCATGTTTACCACACGCCACGGAGTAAGCACCGTTTCCTTGTCCGGATTGCGGAAAGTACTGAAGATGTCCGTAATACGTTCGATTCGTTCCTCAATACTCAGTTTGTCCGCAGCACGGGCCATTGCACGGATTCGTTTTCCGGCGGCACAGAATATTTCCGGATCATAATATTTCTTGAAGCTGTTGAATTTCTGTTTGGTCACTCCCTTGGGCATAAACTCTTCCCATGACTGCGGATCAATGAGCGAGGCAAAATTATCAATCGTGATTTCATGATTCTCATCACTCAGTTCCGCACCATAAATCAACAGGGGCATACGGATGGATATGCCACGGAGTATGGAAATGGCCGCTTCCCGGTTCTTTGTCTTCTTTTTCAGTTCTTCCAGCCGTTTCCGATCTTCCTCCGTAAGCTCCTTCTTGGGTTTCTTCTCCAGCTTCTCCTTTTCCTCGTATTCCTCATTGTTCAGACCTTGACTGTTGATGTCCACCTGATTGGTTTTGGGCATAGCCTTGGTCTGGCCGATAATCTTTTTCAGGTCATCGAATTCCTGCAGTTCCAAATCATCCAGTTTCATCAACTCATCATTATACAGACTGTTGTCCTCAAACCCGTTACGAACAACACGTTCCACATATACCCGTTTCAGCTGTTCCAGCATACGGGGTACGTCAAAGCGGTTCATCTGTGAACCTTCAATGGATATGATAGGACAGAAATTGATAAACTCACCCATAGCCTTACGGTCGCTTTGTGAAGTTTTTCCGGCTTTGGACGATATTTTGGCTGTTTCGGCAATCACTTTCAGGGTACGGTCCGGAGCAAAATCAAAAACGTAGCACTGCTCCTTCATCCGTCCGTTGATGGTGGCCGGTGTCTGCACGCGGAAGATGGTCTGCATATAACTGGATGCGGCTGTATTATAGGAACCGGACAGCATGAATACGGCAGTCCATGCCTTTACACTCACTCCGGTCGTCAGCCGTCCGCAAGAAAGGGTAATGGTCCGTGTGGCATCCGGATCTTTTCCGATAGCCTGTTCCACGGCTTCCAGGGCATCACAGCTTTCCTCATCCTGATCACCGTCACCGGCAACATTGACCACCTTGAAATACTGGAACACCGGATGTGTCTGGAGCATGGCACTCAGAGCCCGTGCTTCCTTCACACCAGGCACCATCCAGAGGGTATGGCGGAAAATATTCCGGTATTCTTCGTTGGCATATGGATAAAGGCTGTTCTTGTCCTTCTTGGTAAGAAGATTCAAAAAAGCCTGCACGTCTTTTTCATGACAGAAACTGCCGGATTCATTGACCCGGAAAAACTCCTTGAAATTAAAGGCGACATCTTCATCAACAAATTCATGAAGCAACCGTCCCAAATCGTAAGTATAGATATTGAGTGTTGGCAGTGAGGCATACGGATTGGGGTCACCAAAATGGAGTTCGTCCCAGCTCATCTTGGCCCGCTGTTCCATCACATAGTCCCAGGTATAGATTTCATCCTCCTTGAAATCATCCAGAAGGTTGAATGGAGTACCTGACAGGCGCAATACTTTGGTCTGTTCCTTGACCAGCTCTCCCATAACCGCTTTACCCAGTTCGGTCTGGGTGCCTTCGTGCGCTTCATCCACGATAATCAGGTCCCAATCGGTAGCAAACACCTCGTTATTCTTGTCAAAGTTGCCACCCACAAGTTCGGAACCGCGCAAATCCTGCATGGATGCAAAATAAACATAATGAAGCCCGTTGCTTTCTGCCCGCCGTTCTAGACTGGCAAAACTATCCCCGTTGTTCTTGGAACCGTATGCAAAATCCTTGCGGTCGTAAAATATCTTACCGAAATCCTCAAACCATCCGGCATCCACCACAGGACGATGAGTCAGAATCAGGGTATGCTGAAACTCCATGTCCTTAACAACCTGTAGGGCAGAAAGTGTCTTTCCGAAACGCATCTTTGCGTTCCAGAGCATCTGGTTGCCTTTCTTAAACTGCTTCTTGGTCTTGTTGATGGCTTCCTGCTGTTCCGGCCGGAATACAATCGGAGAATATTCACGGGTAACTTCCGCTGATAAAAGGGAACTCCGCCCTTCCTTGACAGCCGCAATGGCACGCTTGACTGTTTCCAGATCGGTGATGAACCATTCATTGGCTTTGTTGACTGTATCGAAGACTTTCTTTTTGATACCGGAGCGTTCCAGAACATTGTGTACCTCTTTGTCGTTGAATGAACGGAGTCCGCCACGGTTGTAAACAGTCAGTTCCGTATAAAGCAGATCGTATGCGATGCCTGCCGTCTGTGTGTATTGGTTGATACGCTTTCTTGCCGCTTCATTGAGCGCCTTGCTGTTAGGAGACAGACCGAACACGTTTTCATCCTCACAGGTTGCCTCGCCAATCTTCAGGCATCCACGGTGCGCCGCATCATTGATACGGAACACATAGATCAGTTTTAGTTTCAGGGACGATGTGAATCTCATGCTTCTTCATTTATGAGGTCGATAAATCGGATTCGTTTCCCCTTTTTGCCTGTTGCCTTGTCTGTAGCCCGCCAGTCCTTGATAATGCAGTAAATGCCGTTGTGCTTGGTCAGGTCATTTTTCAGACAACCCTCGCACGGTTCCCGTCTTTCAATCGTACCGAACAGGCTCGGTTCCGTCCGTACACGTTCTCCGCAACTGTCCGGAACGACACCTTTCAGTCCGTCCATCTGCCATACATTCCAGGAGATGATATAGGCTATATGGTTGATGGATTTAATTTGCGGATCTTTACCGAACTTGTTCCGGTAATACTCAATAAAAGATAAAAGAAGGGCTTCACGGGCAAGAAGAAGACTGTCGCCCTGCCATTCATAGGCATAGATGCTTCTGTAAGCATCCTTGGCTGCCTCCAGCCATTCACGCGTTGTCGTAGTATTCTCACTGACAATACGAAGTTTACGGTCAAGCAGGCCGATACGCTTTTCTACGGGAATGAATGTTCCGGTAGTCGTATCATACCGGCTTACCAGATAAGGAGCTTCTCCACAGGTGATTTCCAACCGGTTTTCCCGTACATAGTCTTTCCATGTCCTACCTTCAGGAAAAGCAATCTTATCCGGATTTACTTCCCATGTATGCGTACCGTCTTTGGATGTCACTTCATGGTTGAATACATCCTTTCTGCCAAACCAAGCCTCGTCAATAAGGTTGTTCTGGGCATTGCAGATCCAGGATGGAGTAAATACCTCCGCCATTTCCCGGGAACGTGTGCTTTGGGTATCCCTGTGTTTCAGAACACGGGGCATGACTACATGGCCGTTCTCTCCGGTTATCAGCTCCGGAAGAATCTGAGACCCATATTCATAACCTTTGCCGAGCGATTCATAATCGGAAGTAGCCCAGAATATGTTACACTGTTTTCCTTCCTTGCTCGTTGTATGATCCTTGAGCAAGGTATTCAGCAAGTCGGGTGAAAGTTCTTTCAGCCTGTTCTCTTGTATGTCGGCTTCTCCGGTCGTTTTCTCCATCTTCTTTCTGTGCGTAAAGGGGATGAGAAAGTCCCGGTGTCTGCGTCTTTCTTAGACAGAGGGAGATTTCGGGCTATAAGGCTGATTTGCTGATGAATTATATGTAGAATTGCTAAACAATAGTTGAAATTCAATGACTTCCGGATGAAAATCCAACGGCCGGAATTGCAGGATTTTCAATAAAATGTATAACTTTGCACAAGAGTGAGTCCCTCTGTCTAAGAAATGAATGCTTTTGCTAAACGTTCTCCAATCCTACAGACTTTTCAGAATTTGTGCGTTGGCTTTGTCCACTACGGAATTATCCAATGAAGCCAGATAAATTTGTGTGGTCGCCTCAGAATCATGTCCCATTCCTTCACTGATAACCGAAATCGGAATGTTCTTGCCTTTGGCTGCACTTGCCCATGAATGACGGGCACAGTACATGCTCAGGGGAACGGATGTATCGGCCAGTCTAGCTATTTCTTTCAGGTTCCGGTTTATTCCGGACATGACATT
>ULXO01049230.1_pt1 | contig 59415 bp, 54 predicted proteins | sample 1961391 | NCBI WGS metagenome assembly ULXO01 (sample SAMEA4835841, study PRJEB28245) | human gut metagenome | biome: gut microbiome; material: fecal sample | place: Denmark | collected 2008 | reverse complement strand
TTATGCAGAATTTTTTTAATAGAGAAAGGGACAAATAAAATGATAATAAAATTAAATATTAATGATAGGGCAGCTCTTGCTATGAAAAATGGTACAAAAAAAGTAGAAATAAGAGCGGGTGCTAATTATGATAAATTAAATTATGGAGATATAATTGAATTTAGTAGTAATAATTTAGGTAAATTTTATGTTAAAGTAGAAGGTATTAATCATTATAATACTTTAGATGAATTATTTACTCTTGAAGGAACTAGATATACTGTATCATCCACAAATGATAAGAAAGAAGCTATCTTAAATGTGGAAAAAATAGGAGATTATAAAAACATAATAAAAGAAAATGGTGTTTATGCAGTTCATATTAAGTATTTATATTCGGAAAATACCGTATGGGAAGAACTATATGATAAGGCTAAAAACATAAGAGACGATAGAGAAGTATCAGGTATGATTAGTGCAGGATGTGTTGGAGCGGCAATACTTACTAAAGGTCATAATATATATACTGGAGTTTGTATTGATACAGCATCATCTTTAGGTATGTGTGCTGAAAGAAATGCTATAGCAAATATGATTACAAATGGTGAAAATGAAATAGTAAAATTAGTTTGTATTGATTCAAAAGGAAATATAGGCTTTCCTTGCGGTGCATGCAGAGAATACTTAATGCAACTTTCTAAAAATAGTAAGAATATTGAAATATTAAAAGATAAAGATAACAATGAAATAATTAAATTAGAAGAATTAATCCCTAATTGGTGGGGATATGATAGAGTATAAATGAGAAATATAGAATTAGTTATACCTAAATTAGAAGAATATTCTTATGAAGAAAAATTAAAAAAAGATCCTAATACAATGAGTTATAATGCTGGGTATGATGTTAAATATTCTGGTTATCATTATGATACTGGTTGTATTAATTTTACTGTGGATAAGTGGAAGGATGCTTATGATAAAAGAATAAAGGAAAATAGATATTTTGCATACATAAAAGATTTTGATATTAATGAATATGTTGGATATGTTAATTACCAATATGATAAAGAACAAAATATTTATGAATGTGGTATTTTAATTGAATATAAATATAGAGGTAAAGGTTATTCTAAAGATGCTTTAAAATTACTTATAAAAGAAGCTTATAATAATGGCATAGAATACTTATACGATACTTTTGAAAAAGATAGAGAAAATACATTAAAATTATTTTTAGACGTTGGATTTAAAATATATAAAGAAGAAACTTGGAAGAAGTTTAATAAGGATGTATCAGGAGCTATTGTTAGAATAAATACAAGTAGTATATTGCCTAATATTTCTAAGATAAGAAGTATATATGATGTTTTTTCTTTTATGGAAAATAATATTAGATATGGATGGTTAGATATCAATAAAAATATTCATATTGGAAACATGAAGAATTTTAGAAAGTTATACAGAACTATGACTATTGATGAGATACTAAGTTATGGTATTGGTACATGTATAGATCAAGTTTATTTGATGCACTATATTTTAAATAATATAGGTATAAAAAACAAGATGTTTGCGACTAGAATATATGAACCAGATGATTTTGATGATTTAACAAAAGAAGAACATATGCATTGTTTTATACTTTGCTATGCTAATGATAAGGTTTATCATATAGAGCATCCTAATTGGTATGAAAAAGGAATTTATGAATATAAAAACGAAGATAAAGCACTAAAAACAATAAATGAATATTATGTAAAACTATCAAATGGAATTTCAAGACCAATAACTGAATTTTATGATGTTAAGCCAAATATGTCATTTAAGGAATTTAATTGTTATATAAATAGTTTAAATATAACATTTAGAAAATTAAGAGATAATAAAAAAGAGCTTGAATATAGTGAAATAGTAGATAAATTTAAAATAAAATTAATGGGAGAAAAACAAGAGTTATATATTATTAGATCAGATAATAAAGTTATTGGGTTGGTACAGATTTATAAGTACAAAAATGATTTAAAAATAGAAAAACTTAATAAATATAGAAATATTTATGAATATGATTTATTTGTTTATGATAATTATTTAAATATGGATTTAAGTGAAAAAATAATAAGATGTATAAATGATGTAATTTATAAAGAATATAGTGCAGATGGCGTATTATTAAGACTATTTAAAAGAGATACTAAAACGATTAAATCCTGTTTAAATTGTGATTTTAAAGAAATATATACAGATACAAACAGTAACAAAGAGGAAATAGTTATTTTACTTAATGAACTTGATAGATGGAAATTTGGAATGAAGCCAAATGCACTAGCTAAACTTGTACTAAATGGTAAAAAAACTGCAACAACTTCGTTATACGGATATGATAATTTAACAAAACCAGGTGATTTTTCAGTAATAATAGATGCTAATAGAAAAAGTGTTTGTGCAATAAAAACTAAAAGAGTAATTGTAAAAAAGTTTAAAGATATAACTTGGGATTTAGCAAAATTAGAAGGTGAGAATGATTCTCTAGAAGATTGGAGAAAATCACATATTAATTATTTTAGTAAAATAGATAAGGAATTTAATTGTAATACAAAAGTTATATTTGAAATATTTGAGGTGTTAAAGAAATGGAAATAATAGAATACAATGATAAATACTTAGAAGATGTTAAAGATTTACTAGTAGAATTAGAAGAATATATAATTGCTATAGATGAAGATGAATTAGACCAGTTACATAAAGAATACAGAGATAAAATGGCTATCTTAGATTTAAAAGAGGTAAATGATAATAGTGGTAAATGCTATTTAATGATAGATGGTGATAAAGTAATTGGATTAATTATGGGATATGTTAGGGTTTATGATAAATATGATTATTTAGATTACAAATGTCCAAAATGCGGTAAAATATCAGAATTAATTATTTCTAAGCATGCAAGAAGTAAGGGTGTAGGCCAAAAACTAATTAAAAAAATGGAAGAATATTTTAAACAAATAAATTGTGAATATATCTTAATAGATGTTTTTGCTTATAATAAAAATGCTATTAAATTTTATAATAGGCAAGGATATCATACAAGGGAGATTATTAATATTAAGAAGATATAAAAAAATATGAATGGAGACATAATGAATGAATAATTATAAATGTGTAATAGCGGATAAAGATTTAATTATAAAAAAATGGGATTGTGAAATAAAAAAACATAATAATTCAAAATTATGGATACAGTTTAAAAAAGAATCACTAAAAAATTTAGATACAAGAATTGTCTATATGGGATTATTAAATGGTGAAATAATTACGGAAGCAACAGTGATAGTTTCTGAATATGATTTTAATATGCAAAATAAATATGGTTTAATAGGAGATAAAAAAGCATATTTAACAGCATTTAGAACGAATAAAGAATATGAAAACAAAGGATACTTTTCTAAACTTTATAAATTTATGGAAAATGATTTAAAAAAAAGAGGTTTTAAATATTTAACTCTTGGAGTAGAACCTTGTGAAATAAGAAATATACGAATATATTTTAAATGGGGCTTTATAAAGTATATAAAGACTGATTATGAATATTATTCATCTGGTGAGAAAGTAATTGTTAATTATTATGAAAAAACATTGAAGTAATTATGATATAATTAAAATGAATTTAATAAGAGGTATATACTATGAAAAAAGAAATAGAAATAACAGTTAGAGTAAATGTCGGTTATGAAAAACTAGAAGAGGAATTAAAACGAAATAATTTTATAAAAAAAGAAGAATATATAGTAAATGATTCATATTTAATTAATAGTTCAATAAATATAACAGATATGAAAAGTTTAGATATACTTAAGAAATGTGTTTTAGTAAGAGATATAGTTGGAATTTTAAAACAGTTATTATATAAATATAAAAAATATGATAGTAATGGAGATATAATTGAACAAGGGAAAATAAAATGTCCTGTTACTGATATAAATAAAGCAATGGAATTTATGAATGCTATAGGATATGAAAAATTATTTGATATACATGATAAATGTATAGTTTTTACAAATGATAAAACCGAGTTAGTTGTTCAACTAGTTAATGATAAATATATTTTTATAGAAATGGAGTCTGAACCTCAATATATTAACAGAAAATATGAAAATGAAGATGAATTAAAAGATGATATATGTAGTTATAATCTATCAATAGATAAATCTAATTTCTTTGTAAAAAAGGCAGAATTAATTTTAAATGAAACGTTAAATAGATGATAGGAGATGATGCATATGAAAAAGATAGTTTATGTAACAGGAAATTGGTCTAAGCTTATGAGTGCTAAAAAAATATTAGAACCGCTTGGTATAGAGGTTGAAAACGTTAAAATGGAAACAACGGAAATTCAGGCGGACTCAACTGAGGAAATTGCAATACATTCTGCAAAAGAAGCAAGTGATAAGTTAAAATGTGCTGTATTAAAGAATGATACAGGTTTGTATGTTGAAGCATTAAATGGCTTTCCGGGGCCATATACACATTATGTTGATGAAAAAATAGGAGAGGATGGATTGTTGAAACTTCTTGATGGGGTTCAAAATAGAAATGCATGTTTTATTGAAGCATTTGCATATTGTGAGTATGGCAAGGAACCTGTTGTATTTAAATCTGTGACAAAGGGTAAAATAGCTAGGGAAAAGTCTGGAACTTATGGTTGGAGTTGGGATTTTATATTTATACCAGATGGATATGATAAAACTATGGCAAATTATCCTGACGATGAAAGATGTTTTATTTGGAATACTGATGCATATAATAAACTTGCTGATTTTTTAAAAGAAAAATAATTTATAAAATAAAAAATTCAATCTATAGTTATTTAAGTATATCTTATGGATTGAATTTTTTAATTGTTTACATTTTTATTTAAAAAGTTAGTACATTTATAAAGCATCAGCTCGTAATTGATCAAAACTTGAAAAACTCGAAAAAAATATGTTAGAATAATGAAAAAAGGAGGGCTTACTGTATGAGTTTAAAATTATATAATGTGTTGACAGGTAAAAGAGAGAATTTTATTCCACAAGAAGAAGGAATTGTAAAAATGTATGCATGTGGAATTACAGTTTCTGATAATGCACATATCGGTCATGCATATCAAGCTGTTATTTTTGATGTTATTAGAAGATATCTTGAATTTAAAGGTTATAAGGTAACATACGTTAGAAATTATACTGATGTTGATGATAAGATTATTGCTAATGCTAGAAAGAAAAATGAAAATCCTCTAGAATATGCGGAAAGATTCATTGAGAAAACTAATAGAGAGTTAGATGCTTTAGCAATACAAAGACCAACTATTCAAGCTCGAGCAACAGATAATATTCAAGATATGATAAATTTTATTAGTAAATTGATAGAAAAAGGTCATGCCTATGTAGCGGATAATGGATGTGTATACTTTGATGTTTCATCATTTAAAAATTATGGAAGTTTTGGACACAGAAATTTAGATGATTTATTAACTGGAGTTAGAAAAGACATAGAACCAGGTAAATTAGATGATAGGGATTTTGCGTTATGGAAAAATGCTGGAGATGATGAAATTTACTGGGAAAGCCCATGGGGAAAAGGAAGACCAGGATGGCACATTGAATGTTCTACAATGAGTATGAAATATCTTGGTGAAACATTAGACATACATGGTGGTGGAAAAGATTTACGATTTCCACATCATGAAAATGAAATTGCACAAAGTGAATCATTGACAGGTAAAAGATTTTCTAATTACTGGTTACATAATGGTCTAGTAAAAGTAAATGGTCAAAAAATGAGTAAGTCTTTAGGAAATGGTATTCTATTACAAGATTTGTTAATAGAATATGATAGTGATGTTATTAAACTTGCTTTATTACAAAATAATTATAAATCTGATTTAAATATAACTGAAGGAATGTTTGAGAATTGTGAAAAGAAGATATATTTGTTATATAAAGTATTTGACCATATTGATAGAGTTGGTAAAGATTATGTAGCAAATAAGGATTCTAAATATTATAAAGAGATAAAAGAAAAATTTATTGAAGCTATGGATAATGATTTTAATACATCATTAGCAATAAGTTATGCATTCAATTATATATCTCAATTATCACAAATGATAGATAAAAAGAATCACGTACAGGATATGGTTGATATTAAAGCTGCTTTAGTTGACATTTATAATGTTTTGGAGTTATTTCAGGAAGATCCCAAAATCGTATTAAAAAAAATAAGAGAAAAATATTTAAATTTAAATGGAATAACTGAAGAGAAAATTCTAGACTTAATTGAACAAAGGAAGCAAATGAAAGAGAGTAAAGACTATTCCTCTGCGGATAGAATTAGAGAGATGTTAACAAATAATGGTGTTTTAATAAAAGACACTAGAGAAGGAACAGAATGGGATATAGAAATATCTCCTAGAAAAATAGGCAAAGTAAATTAATTATTTTTGTTTGATATATCAAATTTTCTTTATATTGTGAAAAACTGTACTAAATGTAAATATAATGATTTTTGTAATGGTGGATTTCCTGCATATAATGTAAGAAAAAATAAATCTTTAACAAAGAAAGGTGATGATAGGTGCAAAGTGGTTTTATAAAGAAAATAATGATAATTTGATATTTCAAACTATATTGGAGGATATAAATACTAAATCAAAAGTAAAGAATGTGAGAAATTATAGTATGTTTTAACTAAAAGTTAGTTTATAAGATATAATTAAAATAGGAGAAATTAAAAATGAAAAAATTAGTTTATTTAACAACAAATCCTCATAAAGTTGAGGAAGCAAATGAATTTTTTGGAAAGAAGTGTGGATTTAACATAGAGATAGTAAATCCTGATTTTGAAATCCTGGAGATACAAGCTGAAAAATGTTCAGAAGTAGCAGCATTTAGCGCTAAATATGCTGCTGATAAATTAGGGTGTGCTGTTCTAAAATCTGATTCAGGACTTTATATTGACTCATTAGGTGGGCTACCTGGGCCATATAATCATTATTTTGATAAACAGATTGGCGTAGAAAAATTTTTGGAGTTATTTAAAAACGAAACAAATAGAAAAGCAAGATTAGAACATTGTTTTGCATATTGTGAACCAGGAGAATAACCTATTGTATTTAGTGGCGGAGGTACTGGAACTATTGCTTATGAAGCAAAAGGCAAAAGAGGAAGATGGCATGATAAATTTTATATTCCAGATGGTGAGTCACAAACTTTGAGTGTATTAAGAGATATTGATTATGAAAAGGAAGCTTCATATTGGGGAGATGCTAAGGACAAATTTGCAAAATGGTATTCTGAAAAATACAAAGATGAATTAAAATAATTAAATAAAGATACATAAGAGAGTTTAGGTATTTAATTGATTTGGTTTAAGCTTTATTCATGTTTTTCGGAAGATTAAAAGATGAATTGGCAATAATACGATTAAAAGCACATCTTTGTTTGATTAAGATGATTAAATCACTATAATATTTAAACTTTACACTGCTAAAAACCAATATGCATAATTTGACAATGTTATATAATTTTGATATGCTTCTTGTAAGTTAATTAAAAAGCGATTCATTCGAAGTAATTATTTTAATTTATTTATAGAAAGCTTATGGTTGATGAAAATAAGTATAGTTAAAGTGATGAATTACAAATGATGATTTTAAACGGGTAATCTCGTTAAAGATTAGAGGTAATAAACATTTATTACGAATTAAGGTGGTACCACGGTTACTAATCGTCCTTTATTTAAGGATGATTTTTTTGTTTTAAAGGAGGTGATTTGTATGGAGGTTGATTATTACTATTATTACTTTGAAAATAGTTTTCTAATTAACTTAAATATAAATCATACTGGAGGAATAAAAAAACATGAAAAAAGAATTATTTGATATCCTAAAAGAAAGGGGATATGTAAAAGACTTGACACACGAAAAAGAAATCAGAAATTTAATAAATGGAAAACCTATGACTTTTTATTTGGGTATCGATCCTACCGCGGATAGTCTTCATATAGGACATTTTTTTGCACTTACTTTATTTAGATGGTTACAAGATTTTGGTCATCGTGGAATAATTCTTATTGGTGGTGCGACCGCTTTAATTGGAGATCCAACTGGCAAAAGCGATATGAGAAAAATGTTATCTCAGGAAGAAGTTAAACATAATAAAATAGAAGTCAAGCAGCTTGTTAAAAGGTTCGTTAAAACTAGTGGCGATAATCCTGCTATTATAGTAGATAACGCTGATTGGATATGCGATAAAACGTATGTTAACTTTATGAGAGATGTAGGAGTACATTTTAACGTTAATATGATGCTTAGTTCAGAGTGTTACAAAAAAAGATTAGAAAGTGGAGGCTTAACTTTTTTGGAAATGGGATATATGCTAATGCAGGCCTTTGATTTTGTTCATTTAAACAAAGAGTTTGGATGTAAATTACAAATAGGTGGATCAGATCAGTGGGGAAATATTTTAGCTGGTTCTAATTTATCTAGAAAAATAGGATTTAGTGAAGGAAAGAAAATAGAACCATTATTTGGAATGGTATGTCCTCTTTTGTTAAAAGCAGATGGAGAAAAAATGGGTAAAACAGCATCAGGTACTTTATGGGTATCAAGAAATAAGACAACACCATTTGAATTCTTTCAATCATGGATTAATTCATATGATGAAGATGTTGAAAGATCACTTGCTTTTTTTACTAGAATTGATATGAACGAAATAAAAAATTTATGCAAAAAGGGTATAAGGCAAGCTAAGGAGCTATTAGCGTTTGAAGTCACTAAATTAGTACATGGGAAAGAAGAAGCAGAAAAAGCAAGAGACACTGCAAGATCTTTATTTAGTGGAAATATTTTAATAAATGATATACCTACAAAGGAAATAAATATAGATAATTATATATTATTAATTGATTTGTTAGTACTATGTTCTTTGGCTAAGTCTAAAACAGAAGCTAAAAGGTTGATTTTGCAAAATGGAATTAAAATAGATGGAGAAAAGGAAAAAAATATAGATAAAATTATAAAAATATCAAATAGAGAAATAGTAATTCAAAAAGGAAAGAAATGCTTTATTAAAATAAGATTTGTTAAGTAAATTTATAATAATTGCTTGACAAATATGTTAAAACTTGCTATTTTATAAGCAATAAGTGAGTTTGAGTGTGATATTATATCTAGCCTCAAAGGGCAATAAGCCTACACGTACTTTAAATAAGCACGGAGTCACTATAGGAGTGACTTACGTGCTTTTTGTTTGTCACTTACAAGAAAGGATGGTGAAAAATTATGATAAGAAAAGCGATTAAAGAAGATGCAAAAGATATTGTTAGAATTAACGTTAATTCTTGGAAGGAAACGTATAGAAAAATATTTCCTACTGATTTTTTAGATAAACTTGATAGTAAAAATATTTCGGCAATAGAAAGATGTAAGGAAAAAATAGAAGAGTATGTTGTTTATGAACAAGAAGGTAAAATAGTTGCAATGGCGCGATATGGAATAAACAAGAAAGGCTATGATAAAGCATATGCTGAAATTTATGCATTATATGTTGATTTAGAATATAAAAATCAAGGTATCGGAACAAAAATGATAGATTATATATTTAAAATATTAAAAGATGATTTTAAATATGTATTGATTAGTACTTTAAAAGAAAATAGTGCTAATGAATTTTATAAAAAAATAGGTGGAAAACTTATTGGAGAATGTAATTTTTCACTAATGGGAAATAATTATTTAGAGAATTTATATCAATATGTATTATAGGAGGAAGAACTTATGAAATATTTTAAGAAATTTGTAGGACATAGATTATATTTATCACCAATGAATATTTTAGATGCTGAAAAATATACCATGTGGATGAATGATAGAAGTGTAACGGATCCAACTGGTAGTACTGTTAAAATTACTTCTATAGAAGGAGAAAAAGAATGGATTACTAATGCGTCCAAAACTGGTGATGCAAACTTTGCAATAGTAGATATTAAAACTGATGAACTTTTAGGTAATTGTTCATTGTTAAATATTGATAGAATAAATAGATGTTGTACAGTAGGAATTTTTATTGGAGATGAAGAAAATAGGAATAAAGGCTATGGAGCGGAAGCGTTAAGATTACTTTTGAATTATGCTTTTAATATGGAAAATATGCATAATGTTAATCTAGAAGTATTTTCATTTAACGAAAGAGCAATTAAATGTTACTCGAAAGTGGGATTTAAAGAGTATGGAAGAAGACATGAAGTATACTTTTTAGATGGTAAATATTATGATAAGATTGAAATGGAAATATTAGAAGATGATTTTAGAAAAGAAAGTAATTAAATATATAAGTATAAGCTTATTTTGATGCTACTAATAGTTTTTATAATTAGTAGCATTTTTATATATTGAAAAAATATAATATGTAATTTAAAATGATAATAGATATGGAAGGTGATTGTATGATACACATAAGAAGGTATGAATATGGTGATGAATTTCAAATAAGTGAAATAATTACTAAAGATTTGTACACGGAAAATATTAAAGATTATGAAGAAACTAAAATTAAAGAATTGGCTAAGAATTTAAATCCTGATTTTATTAAAAAAAGAGCAGAAGCATTTCATGCGTACGTTGTGTTAGATGATGAAAAGATTATTGGAATTGGAATGATAGGACCATATTGGAATAGTCTTACAGAAAGCTCATTTTTTACTATATTTATAGATCCAGAATATAAAGGAAAAGGAATTGGAAGAAAAATAATTGAAACTTTAGAAAGTGATGTATATTATAAGAGAGCTAACAGAATAGAAATTCCAGCTTCTATAACGGGTCTTAATTTTTATAAACACTTTGGATATGGTTTTAAGATAACTGATTACGTTAATGGAAATATAGTAGATGAAGAAGGAGAATATAGACTTGAAAAATATCCTAAAAAATCCTATTATAATACTCAAAATATTTATAATGTAAGACCATATATTGACAATAAATACCATAAATTTGATGACTTAATATATAGTTTTATTAAGGAAGAATTTAGAGATTATAAAACCTTTAAGAGGTACATAAATTCTAATTTCAATGATTTATATATAATAGAGTATAATGGATCAAACATAGGATATTTTGATAGAAAAGATGTTAATAAAATTTATCTGATTGATGAATATATGGATAGTGATATCAAAGAAAACTTAAAAAAACAATTAAAACTGTGGAAGAAATAGGCTATGTAATTTAAATTGATATTATATATAAAAGTAAGGAGATGATAAAGATGGATAAACTAAAACATGTAAAGCCTCTTAAAGAACACGAAAAAGATGCTATTAATTACATAAAAGAATTTTACGAATATAATTCCAATATAAATGGAGCAGGCAGTTTGCATAGATATTTAAATGATTATGATGGTTGGTTAAAAAAGCTAGATGATGATAGGAATCGTATTCCAAGTGAAGAAAAAGTTCCTGCTGAAACTTATTTTTTGGTTAGAGAGAGTGATAATAAAATAGTTGGAATGATAAACATTAGATTAGTGTTAAATGAAAGATTAAGAAAAGCAGGCGGCCATATAGGCTACGGAATAAGACCTACTGAAAGAAGAAAGGGTTACAACAAAATTAATCTTTATTTAGGACTAAAATGTTTAAAGAATCATGGTGTTAAAGAGGCGTTTCTGGACTGTGATAAAGATAATTTAGGATCAGCAAAAACGATTAAGTCTCTTGGAGGAAGACTAATAGGAGAATATTACAATGATGATTCAAAATGCATAGTTCAAGATTATTTGATAGATATAGAAAAATCGTTAAGTAAAAACGAAAAAATATATGAACCTATAATAGATAAGGAAATATAAAATGAACACAGTAGAGCAAATAAAAGAGTATGTAAAAGATGAGTGTAATAAGCATAAAAAAGAATCTAAAGATGGTTATGATTTTTGGAATGAACATATAAAGTATGTGTATGATAAAGCACTTTTGTTAGCTAAAAAATATGACGCTGATATAGAAATAGTATCATTAGGCGCACTTCTTCATGATATAGCATTAATAAAAAAAGTGGGAAGAAGAAGTGATCATCACATAAACGGTGCAAAAATAGCCGAAGAAATATTAAATAAATATAATTATCCACAGGAAAAGATAAAACGTGTTAAAAACTGTGTATTTCACCACCGAACAAGTTTTGATGCTGAAAATAAAGAAGAGGTATGTGTATCTGATGCTGACATATTATCTCATTTTGATAACATACCAATGATATTTGATTATGCGTATAAAAACTATGATGTTAATTTAAGTAACATAAGGAGTTTTATAAAACGTTATTTTGAAAATGACTATAATGATTTAAGTGATAAAACAAAGGTTATTTTTAAAGAAGAATATGAAAATATAATGAATGTATTATTTAAATAAAAGGAAGAGATTAAAAATGATAAAGTATAGTAATGAAGAAGGCTTTATAAAAGCTGAAAAAATAAAAAGTATTGATGGTAAAAATAGAATAGATAGTTTGCCAGAGATAGCTATCAGTGTTTTTTCTCATCATTTATATGAAGATGTTATAAGTAAATTTCCTTGCGAACCAGTTGGCATTTTATCAACTGCTAATATGGAGAGAAAAGTATATAAATTAAATTATAAGGGTAAGAAAATAACGTTTTTTATGGCAGGTGTAAGTGCTCCTTGGATAGCAGGAGATATAGAAGAGCTTCATGCATCAGGTGTTAATAAGTTTATAATCTTTGGTAATTGTGGCGTTTTAGATTCCAAAATAGAAGATTGTTCTATTATAATTCCAACTAAAGGATTTAGGGATGAAGGAACAAGTTACCATTATATTGAAGATGATAATGAAATTATAGACATGGATTTAAAGTATAAAGATAAATTTATTGAAATATTAAATGAATATTACTTTGACCATACACAAGGATATACATGGACAACGGATGCTATATATAGGGAAACTAAAGAGAAGGTTAATTATTATAAGCAAAAGGGTGCGGTATGTGTAGAAATGGAAGGTACGGCAATAGCGGCGGTATGTAAAAAACTAAATATAGATTATTTTACGTTTTATTATGCAGGAGATAATTTAGATGCGGCAGTATGGGATGAGCGAAGTTTAAGTGGCCTTACAAAAATAGATAAGAAAAAAGAGGTTATGACGCTTGCTTTAGAGTTGTCTAGAAAAATATAATATAAATAAGACATTATAGTTTATGTCTTATTTTTATGGCATAAAATAAGGCTTTTTAAGTCTTTACAATTTTATTTTTCTAATTAAAGTGGAAATAATGCATAATTTATAGTATAATAATTATCGTATGAGAGGTGAGGATAATGCTACCAAAAATAAAAAGATTTGTAAGGAATAATAAAAAGCAGGTTAAAATAGGACTTTTAGTTTTATTAGTTATAATTATTTTACTTGTACTATACAAATCGTTATTTTATTCGAGTTCAGAAAAATCAGTTTATGGAGTTAGAATAAGAGACATAAATAATCACGAATTTACTGTTTCTGAAAAGAAAGATGTGCAAGATAAAGTATCTTCAATTGATGGGGTTGAGGAATCAGAAGTAGTAATAAAGGGAAGATTAATTAAGTTTTTTGTTACGTTTAAGGAAGGTGTATCAACTGATGATATGAAAGCTAAATTTAGTGAAATTCTAAATTACTTAAGTGATGATACAAAAACTTATTATGACTTAGAGTTTTATTCAAAGCAAATGCAAGGTGATACTATGAAGTATCCAGTTACAGGATATAAGCATAAGAGTAAAACTGAAATTACATTTGATGTTTTATAAGAGGTGGTAGAAATGAAAAAGAAAAAAAATAATAATTGGATAGTAGGGTTATTCATTCTTGTATTAGTTGGAATTTTAGTTTTACTAATAAATTTTAGTAAAGGCCCAGAAAACAATTCAAAACTTAATTTAACAGAAAAGAAATGGATAGAAAATAATAAAAAAGAAGTTATAAATATTTCAGTTGCAAATAACATACCAGTATTTAGTAGTGATGGAGAAGGTGTATTTTTTGACTTTGCATCTAAGTTTGAAGAACAAACTGAATTGTCATTAAACTTAATATCTTATGATGCATCAGGTGATACTGAAGAAAATGATTTATATTTCGAGGTAGTTAAACAAGATGATTATAAAACAGTAAAAGATAGTGATATGGTATTTTATAAAGACTATTATGTATTAATTTCAAAAGATAGTGAAAAGATAACGGCTCCTTATGAAATAAGAAATAAAAATATAGGAGTATTATCTAATGATTTAGCAAACGTAAGTTATTACATTTCATCTGATAATGGTGTTACATATAAGCCTTATCAAAATGTTTTAGAATTACAAAATGCCTTAAAAAATGGTGATGTTAACTATATAGCAGCGCCTAAAACAAGGTTTGAATCATTCATTTTAGAAAATAAATATCACATTGTATATAACATTACTGAAATGAAAGAAGCCTATGTTTTAAAAACATCTAAAGATATTAATAAGCATTTAGCTAGCATAGTTAGAAAAAAATACTTAGATTATAAGACAAACAAATTAGAAAAAAAATATAATGAATCATTGATGGATCTATTATTAGAAAAAAATAATATTTCAGAAAAATCAAAGGCAGACTTCCTAAGTAAGAGATATGTATTTGGATACTTGGAAAATGAACCTTACACAAATACTATTAATAACAAATTAATTGGATTAGATAGTACTTATATTAATTCATTTAGTGATATTACGGGAGCATCATTTACCCTTAAGAAATATCATTCAGTTAAGGATTTAAAAAATGATTTAAATAGTGGAAAGGTTGATATAGCACCTAACTACTATAATTACTCAGGATTAAGTGGTAAATATGTAACAACTATTTCACCATATGATGAACAGTATGTTGTTTTAATGCATAAAAATAAAACAGATATTGTTGTTAATTCTGTTAAATCTTTAAAAGACAAGGAAGTTATAACAACTAACTCAACGCTTGCAAAGTATTTAGAAAAAAATGCAAAAGCTAAAGTAACAGCATATGATAAAGTAAGTACTTTAATAAGTAAGATTAAAAAAGATAGCATTGTTGTTTTAGACCAAAGCGTATATGAGATGTATAAAGATAGTAAGTTATCTGATTACCGAGTTATATATAACGATAAAGAAAACTTAGAATATGGATATATGATAAGTGATACCGAAGAAAACGGAACGTTTAAATCATTATTTACATCTTATATGGAAACAATTAATTACAAACAAATGTATAACGTAGCTTGGAAGGAATACTCAAAGGATTCTAAGGAAGTAAGTTATGGTTTCGTATATGTTATTATTGCAGTACTTATATTATTCGTATTATATCTATTATTAAGAAATAAAATAAAAATAAAGAAGAAAAATAAACGTGAAGAAACAATTAGATACATTGATCCACTTACTTCACTTAAGAATCGTAACTATTTAAATAAGAACTTTAAACGTTGGGGTAATAATGCAATTTATCCTCAATCTATAATAGTTGTTAATCTAAATAACTTACGTCATGTAAATGATGTATATGGTCATGAAGAGGGAGATAAGTTAATTAAACTTGCTGCCAATATTCTAATTAGAAACCAACTAGAACAAAGTGATATAATAAGAACCGATGGTAATGAATACTTAATTTATATGGTTGGTTATGAAAAGAATAAGGTTGTATCTTACATGAGAAAATTATATAAGGAACTTAAAGAATTACCATATGGTTATGGAGCTACTTTAGGATATAGTATGATTGAAGATGATATAAAAACAATCGATGATGCTATAAATGAAGCAGTTCTAGAAATAAGAGCTAATAAAGAGATGTCTGGTAAGAATAAATAGGTGACTTATGAAAAAGAAAAAGGAAAAAATAAAGGGGTCTATAAAAGAAAATATTTCTCTTATGAGTACTCCTTTAATGTCAATATTACCTGGTCAAATATCATTTTTTGTGTTATTATCCATAATCCCATTAATAAGTTTATTAGTTATGTTTGCATCAAAATTATCACTTAGCTTTGATTCAGTAACAAACTTTATTACTCATTATGTACCAACTGGGGTTTCAGGATTAATAATTTCCATATTTGAACAGCAAAAAGTTGGAACACTTGATATATTATTTATAATAACAGCGTTTTATATAGCAGCTAAAGCAACTCATTCAATAATAATTGCATCAACACAGATATATGGTGGAAAGCAAAGAAATTTTGTTAGGACCAGAGTAAAAGCTATAATAATGCTTATAATACTAATATTTTTAGTTTTATCAATTGTTGGTATTTTATCTGTTGGAAGTAGAATTGTAAATTATATAACAGAGGTAAATGGTACTATATCTCCTTATACATCAATTTTCTACGACATTATTAAATGGCCTTTTGTATTCTTTATGATATTTATAGCAATAAAAGTAATATATACAATAGCGCCTAATGTTACAATTCCAAGTAAAAGTGTTAATAAAGGAGCTTTATTTGCTACAATTATATGGGGTGCAACAACGTTTATTTACTCATTTTATGTTACTCATTTAGCAAATTATTCAAAGTTTTATGGTAACTTATCTAACTTAATAATATTAATGATTTGGATATACTGGATGAGTTATATATTCGTTTTAGGAATGACAATAAATAATTATAAATTAAATGAAGAATTAGAAAAAACTTCTAAAATAAAAAGTCTTGATTAAAAAAGACTTTTTTTATGTTATAATTGTATTGTTAAAAATATGTTTAGGAGGTTATTATGAAAGATAAAATACAAAACTTTTTAAAACAGACATATTTAAAAATAAAAACAAGAGTAAAAGAAATAAGTTTAATAAGATACATAAAAACTAATGTACTTTTTATAACTTTTGTTTTAATAAATTTATTTAATTCTTGGTTACTTAGAATAGTTACAATGGGAAATTTATTTAGTTTTAAAGGTATCATATCAGATTTAGCATTTATACTAATTACTGGTTCATTTGCATATCTTTTAAAACCAAAGAAACAAATAAGAGTATTAATGCCACTTACGATAGTTATGACGGCAGCTTGTATTATAAATGCTGTATATTATGAGAATTATGTTTCGTTTGCATCATTTTCACTTTTATCAACAGCATCATTCTTAGGAGATATGAATGGGGATATTGTAACGGGATTAATTCATCTTAAAGATGTTATATTAATATTTCCTGTAATAGCACTTCCAGTCGTTCATGTTATCTTAAAAAAGAAAAAGTATTATCCTAAAGTAGAAAAACTTGAAAGACCTAAAAAAAGATTTTTAAACACCGTAATTTTGGGTGTAGTAATGACATTTTTTACCATTACAATGATGAGTGGATCTGATTATAGTAGGTTAAAAAAACAATGGAATAGAGAGTACTTAGTTCAAAGATTTGGTATCTATGTATATCAATTAAATGATGCAATTAAAAGTACTCAGTCTAAGTTTACTAGTATGTTTGGTTATGATAGTGCATCTAAAACGGTTAGGGAATTTTATGATGAAAAGAAAAAGACTGATACCGTAAATGATAAAACGAATGAATATAAGAACATATTTGAAGGTAAAAACATAATTGTTATTCACGCTGAAAGTATGATGACTCAAAATATGACGCTATCATTTAATAATCAGGAGTTAACACCAAACTTAAATAAATTAGCAAGTGAGGGATTATTCTTCTCAAATTACTATCCACAAGTAAGTGTTGGAACGTCAAGTGATACAGAATTTACCTTTAATACCTCACTTCTTCCAGCGTCAACTGGTACGGTATTTGTTAACTACTGGAAAAGAACTTATGAAGCGATGCCTAACATATTTAAAAATAAAGGTTATTATACTGCTAGTATGCATGCTAATAACGCATCCTTCTGGAATAGAAACGTTATGCATCAAACACTTGGATATGATAAGTTTTATGCAAAAGACTCATTTGATTATTCTAACTCAGATGATATTATGGGAATGGGATTATCAGATAAAGCATTCTTTAAACAAGCTACAAATAAAATAAAGAAAATAAGTGAAAAAAATAATAATTACTTTGTAACTTTAATTACTTTATCAAATCATACTCCTTGGGAAGATGAAGATAAATATGGCGATTACACAGTTGATTATAAATATACTGAAACAGATTCTAATGGAAATACTGTGGAAAAAAGTTTACCTTACCTAGAAGGGTCTGAGCTTGGTAGATATTATAAATCAGTTCACTATGCAGACTCTGCAATTGGAGAGCTTATAAACGAATTAGATAGTGAAGGATTATTAGAAAATACGGTTATTGCTATATATGGAGACCATGATGCTAAAATATCTAAAAAACAATATAAACATTTCTATAACTATGATTTTGAGGCTAGTAAAGCATCTGGTGAAAATGAATACTATGACAGTTCTAATGAAAATTATGTTGATGTAGATTATTATAACTATGAATTAAATAGAAAGGTACCATTTATTATTTGGACGAAAAATAGTAGTGGTAATAAATTACTAAATAAAAAGATAGATAAAGTAATGGGTATGTATGATGCAATGCCAACTCTTGCTAATATGTTTAACTTTAATTATAAGTATGCACTAGGCCATGATATATTTAATACTGATAATAATATCGTTGTATTTCCTAATGGTAACTGGGTAACTGATAAAATGTATTATAATGCACAAAAGGAAGAATACTTACTATTAAAAAATAGTGTTGTAAACGATGATGAGATAGAAAAGAATAAAGAGTATGCTAATAAATTATTAGAAGTTTCTGATTCGATTATTGTTTATGATTTAGAAGCAGGAGGTAATAATGAAAAAAAGTAAAAAGATATTAATTACCCTTATAGTACTAGTATTACTTTTAATTATAGGAATGCTAGTTTATATGTTTTTCTTTAAAACTGATGAAAATGAAGTAAAAGTAATTAAAACAATATCTAAGTATGGATATACTTTAGATGAAAATGAAACTGCGCTTTATAAAGAAGAATTTGAAAAGTTAGATAAAGTTTTATCAGCTAAAGACGTAAATTATGAAGATTATGCTAAAGAAATATCAAAATTATTTATAATTGATTTTTATACCCTAAGTAATAAGTTATCTAAAAATGATATTGGTGGAACGCAGTTTATCAAGGAAGATATGAGAGATAACTTTATTGATCAAGCAAGAAGTACGTTTTATAAGTACGTAGAAGTTAAGTCAGATAAAAGAACTCAAAAACTTCCAGAAGTAAGTTTAATAGATGATGTTAAGGTAGAAAATACTACGTTTGTTATTAAAGATACTAAAACAACAACTACAACTACTACTAAACGTAGAAGTTATAAGAAAACTGCTACTACAACTGTAAGCGGAACAACAGTAGATGCTTATAAAGTAACTATCTCTTGGGATTATAAAGAAGATTTAGGCTATGAAAAAGAAGCTAAAATGATTATTATTAAAGATGATAATAATAAGTTATATATAGTAGAGATGGATTAATCAAAAAACAAGCTTAAATTAAGCTTGTTTTTCATTTTTAAATACCATACTTTTATTATAGGCTAATGCTAATATTAATGCTACATAAATGCTGTTTGCGGGATTTACAAATATATGTCCTTGAAATAGGGCAAGAATAAATATAAGTATAATTGATAAACCAATATTAAGTGTTTTTTTATTTAACTTATATTTGTTACTTAGTATGCCTTTTAAAACGTATACTAATGGATAAAAGAAGATTATAAAGCCAAATATGCCATGTCTATAAAATACATCAAAATAGTCCATTTCAACCGTTTTAAGCCTTACTTTATCTGTAGAATAGTTTTCTATATAACCAATTCCAAATGCCTTTTCAAGAATACTAGATTTATTGTATGCTTTTCTTGTTTTTTCTTCAAATGAAAGTCTTTCAGAGAATATAAAATGATCTATTATGTGCCAAGTAGTTATTTTTCCATTATCTTTTTTTTCTAAATAATTTATGTGAATAACTAAGTTCTTATAAAAGTGAGTCTTTGGAAATATAAAGAATGATGCTATAAAAACTATTATAACTGGTAATAAGATAATGGATAATTTCTTGTATTCTTTTTTTCTTATTAACGTAATAACATAGTAAAGTACGTTTATGCCAATTACTAATATAAACGCAAGTGGCGGAACCTTTGTTCCTATACCAAATATTACATATAAGTTTATTAATCCTAGTATTATTATTTTTAAGTTTATTTTCTTAATATTAATAAGTAGTATAGGAAGTATAACAGATAAAATACTACCTACTGAATTAGCGGATAAAAACCATCCAACAGAACCTATCTTACTTTCGTAGTAGCTGTTAAAACCAATGTTAAATAAATTTGGAATAAATAGACATATTAAATATATTATGTATATTATAAGTAAGTTTTTAGTGTTAAAAAGGGTCTTTTTATAAAGACATATGAGTGTAAGTGTAATAACTACAAAATAGTAAGTTGTAATTAGGTTTTTAACCTCATAAAATAGGGCAGGATAACCTTTTGTTATTAAAACTGTTGTTATAAACATTATAAAATAAAGTATTAGACATCCTAAGTATATATTAAGTTTTTTATTTCTTATATAAAAAATTAAGTATATAAAACTTACTACCATAAATAAGATTCTTATTACTGAACTAAATGTTAGATTAATATTAAAATGAAGCATAACGCCTGCGGATAAATCTAAAAATGGCTGTAAATACAAAAATACCATAAATATTTTTTCATAGTTTTTAAATAGTTTTTTAATCATTATCGCGAACTCCTTTAGCTATAATAACATTATAACATTATCCTAAAAAAAAGGAACTTACTTTTTATAAGTTCCTTTTCCTATTTGTGTATCTTCATAAGGACTATTTATTGAAAAACTAAATTCTTTGTCCATTTCTGGATTTTTAATTTCAAGGTTAATTTTCATTGCGTCAACAATTTCTTTTAAACTTTCGGTAGAATACTCAAAGTAGTAAATACCATTAATGGTATTATCATAACCAGATAGATATAGTCTTTGAGTTCCAACAAAGTCTTCACTGTTTATATTTTTAGAATTAAAGATGATATTTTTAAAGGTATCAAATCCCGTAATCATAGTATCTTTATCAATGTTTGTATCTAAGTTATCTCCTACAATATCAAGTAGTTTATATAATTGAGATAAACTTCTTACATCTTTTAATTTATTAGTCATGGCTTTTACTATTTGTTGTTGGTTTTGACCTCTTATAAAATCATTACTTGTGTATTTAGAATATTTTTTTCCACAGTATTGCGGCCAAGGATGTCTATTTCTCGCAAAGGCTAGAGCTTGCTCTCCGTTTAATGTTTGACGTCCTTTTTCTATGTATATTGTATCATTACCAAAATCTCTGTTACTGTTTTGTTCACAGAATGAATATGGAACATCTATATCAACACCGCCTAGGGCATCAACAAGTGATACAACGCCTTTAAAGTTAACTTTTACCCAGTAATCAATTTTAATACCAGTAAAGTTTGTTATTGTATCCATTACGCAGTCAGCACCATAAGCTCCCGTTGTGTTTATTTTATTTTTAGCTTTTGATCTAGTACATACAATAGGTACTCTAGTATCTCTTGGAATACTTAGTATGGTAGCATTCATAGTGTTTGGGTTAAACGTAATGAGCATTAACGTATCACCATTAAATGAATTACTTTTTTTAAGTGACGTAGAAGTTGAATCAACTCCCATAATAAGTAAAGTAAAAGGGTCGTTTAACGTTTTATTTGATTCTGACGTCTTTTTAATTACCTTCTTATTTTTTTCATATATTACCTTTGTATCATTTCCTATGTTTTCATATCCATCTAAACTAGCAAACATAGATACGTAAGATGAACTAACAAACATAGCATCTATTTTTTTGTTATATAAGTCTGCAAGCATTGAAGTAAAATCGTCGTAGCTTACAATACTTTTTTTATCTATTTTTTTACTTTTTACGATTTCCATAGGAAGTTTATAACCTTCAACGTTGTTGGTATCACTTATCATACCAATTAAGTTTTCATCATCTAAATCATTTATTTTATTAATTTTAGAAGAACTTAAAGTAACTAAACTAGTTGAGTATCCAGCTTCTTTATTAGTTATTTTAGATAAAGAATTAGATATTTTACTTATGTTTATGCTTGCGAATAACTCACATATAATAAAAATTATAATAAATATAAAATACCAAACATAACTTTTAGTTTTATTTTTCTTTATGCATTTAAAACCTCTTATAGTAAATATAACCATAAATAATGCTGTTAATATGATAGAAGCATAAACAACGTAGGTCATAAAACTTTTTGACGAATTATAATAACATATTTCTTTTACGAAGTATATGCTAGATAAATAATAGATTATTAATAAAGGAAATAGTAGTAATACTGCCTTTTTAAATTTCTTTTTTTTCTTTTCCAAAATATCACCTCTAGTACTTTATTAGTATACAATAAAATTAGACAAAAAACAACTTTGTTAAAATACCAAAATCATTCATATTAATAGGATGCTTTTAAAACAAAAGATTATTCGAAAACGACTTTACAATATTTGACAATTACGTATTTATTTAGACTAAATATTTATATTTTGATGCTTTATTCATGTTATAATTAATGTGAATAGGAAGGTGTCTTTATGAAGAAATTGATTTATGTTTTTGTTATTTTATTATTTTCTTTTTCTTTCATGATCGAAGTAAAAGCGGATTATAAGACATCAGTATTAAATAATAAGGGTGCAACTTGTAATTTACATAAGAATTCAACGGGTTACTGTTTATATAAAAATTCAAATTTAAATAGTTATGTGTCAGGTGTTATTTGGCTTGATACGGGAGATGAAGTAACAATTTTAACGTCATATCCTAAAATAGAGTCTAAGAATAAAGCATTATGCCCAGGAAAGTATCAATATGTCAGTAGACAAAGGACTAATGGTAAAACATATTATGGATATTATTGTGATACATATTTATATAGTGGAAATGTATCTGATGATTTAAAAAATACCTTTAAAAATGCTGGTTTCCCTGAGAGCTATTGGTCTAAATTAGCAGTTATGAAAGAAGCACATCCTAATTGGAATTTTAAAGCAATTAATTTAGGAATAGATTTTAATACCGCGGTTAAAAATGAGAGTATAATAGGTAGAAGTTTAATGCAAGTAACATCAAATGTAAATGATGTAGGATACTTAAACACTAATGAAGGTTCTTATAATTATTATACAGATAAGTATAATGCGCTTGATGGAACAACATGGTATGCCGCTAATTATGCTACGGTTGCGTACTATATGGATCCTAGAAACTTCTTAAGTGACATGCATGTTTTTCAATTTGAGGGATTATCATTTGATTCATCATTATCCGATGATTTATACAAAAATAGTATTAATACAATTTTCAGTGGTGATTATTTATCAAGATATTCAAATGACTTTTTATCAGCAGGTAAGGAATCTAAAGTAAACCCAATTTATCTTGCTTCTCTTTCGAGTCAAGAGGTTAGTAATGGAGCTACTGCTGGAACTGCTATTTCAGGGCTTTATAACGGAATGTATAACTTTTATAACATAGGTGCAACAAGTGGAACAAATGCAGTATATAAAGGTCTTAATTGGGCTGCTAAGACAGATTCATATTCTTTAAGGCCATGGAATACTCCTTATAAATCAATTGTTGGTGGAGCTAAATGGATCGGAAAGAACTATATAAACATAGGACAAAATACAATATATTTTAAAAAATGGGATGTTGTTTCTAACGTAAATAAGGATAGTGGTGAAAATTATGTTCACCAGTATCAAACTAATATAGAGGCTCCAGCACAAGAAGGACTTTCAACTTATAAGGCAAAAAATAAAAGTAATATACTTGATTTGTCTTACACCTTTTATATACCTATTTATAATAATATGCCCCAAGAAACTAAACTTCCTAATAAAGGAAACCAGAATAATTATTTAAAAAGTTTGACAATAGATGGCAATAAGGTAGTGGACTTTGATGGAGCAATTTCTAACTATAATTATTATACTTCAAATACAAATATAAATATAAGTGCTGAAAAAGTAGCTCAAACGTCAAATGTTTCTGGACTTGGAAGCTATGATGTATCTAATAATAAATCGGTAAATGTTACTGTTACCGCTCAAAATGGTAGTGTTAAAACATACGTTATAAACATAGTATATCAAGCACCTTCAAAACCTATAACAGATGATTCTAGCGTTCAAGATGTACTAAATGAAGCCGGTATTAAAAACGGAACTTACATAACTGGTTTATCTGTTGGAAGTGATATTAGCATTTTAAAAACAAAAATAGCAAATGTAAAGAGCAATGCAAAAGTAACGCTTTTAAGTAGTGATGGTTCTATAAAGAATTCTGGTATAGTAAAAACAGGTGATAAGGTAAAAGTTGAATTACCTAAAGAAACAAAGACCTATGAAATAGTTATTTATGGGGACGTAAATGGTGATGGAAAAATTTCTGCATCGGATTATGTAAAAATTAAAAATCACATAATGGATGTATCTCACTTGTCTGGAGTATATAAATCAGCTTCAGATGTTAATAAAGACGGAAAAATCTCAGCATCGGATTATGTAAAAATCAAGAATTATATAATGAATACTGGGATTATAGAGCAGTAGGAGGATTTATGAAACGAATAAGATATATAATATTTGCATTCATTTTATCTTTTGCTTTTATATTAAAAATAAATGCATTTAGTGTGACCGGCCCAGCCGAGGTTAATTCAAATTCAAATTTTAATGTTACGGTAGAGGCATCAGGTTTAACAGGAAGGTTTGATATTTCCACTACTGGATCTATATCAGGTGGAAAAAGCATATGGTTAGAAGATAATTCTACGGTTTTAACTTTCTATGCTGGAACAGCAGGAAGTGGTAGTATAGTTGTTACTGCAAAGGACGTAGATGAAAATGGTAATGCGTTTACTGGAAAAAGAATTTTATATGTAACCGTAAAAGATAAATCTTCAAATAATGCTTCAGCAGGACAAGGAAGTAGTTCTGGCAAAAGTGGTAATTCTAAAAATAATAATAATAATAATAGAACTAAAAATAACACAAAAACTCCATCAGTAGATGTAAATAAAAAATATAATTCAAATAATTTTTTAAAAAGTTTAAGTATTGATGGTTATGAACTGGAGCCTTTATTTGATAAAAACAAATTAGAATATAACGTTATGCTAAATGTTGACACTAAATTGGTAAAAATTAATGCTGAAACAGAAGATTCTCAAGCAAGCATAACAGGTGCAGGTGAAGTAGACGTTGTAGATGGTATTAATAAAATAGAGATAATAGTAACAGCAGAAAATGGTAATGAAAGAAGATATGTAATAAATGCAACGGTTAAGGAATTGGATCCAATAAATGTAAAAGTTGATGGTAAAAAATATACAGTTGTTAGAAAGAAAGGACAAGTAGAAAATATACCAGTTGGTTTTACCGAAACTACTATAAAAATAGGGGACCAAGATGTTTGTGCTTATCAAAGTGAAATTGCAAAAATACTCTTAGTAGCATTAAAGGATAATGAAGGTAACATAAAGTTATTTATCTATGATAAAAATAAAAATTCATATACTTCCTTTATGGAAGCTAAAGGTGGAGAAGTTAACTTGCTTATTCTTGATAAGAAGAAAATCAATGTTCCAACTGACTTTGTTAAGACAAGTTTTAAAATAAATGATTTAAAAATAGAAGGATATAAGTATAAATATGATAAGAATGATAATTATTACTTAGTTTATGCCAAAAACTTAGAAACAGGGGACGAAGGCTTCTACTTATATGATAAGAAAAATAATACCTTTTCGAGATATTACAAGGAGTTATCAGACATAAAAGATATGCATACTAAATATGTGTTTTATGTAGCAGCAGCCTTAGCCTTAATATTTGTTTTAATTATAATATTTAAATTATTTGGTAAGTTTAAATCAAATGACAAAAAGATAGAAAAATACCAAAGAAAAATAGATAAGTTAAAAGGCAAGATTAAAAATGAAGATTCTAATTATGATTATTCCATTGATGACGTAGATGATGGGCCGGTTATTAAAAGGGTAGAAGAAGATGAATACGTTATGCCTAAGAAATCTAGGAAGGAAAAGTTAAAAGAATTAGAAGAAGCTAAAAAAAGGTTGGATAAAAATAAACCAAAGTATAGAAGATTATCTTTAGAAGATGATGACGAATTATAATTAAAAATGCACAATCATTGCGCAAAATCATAAAAAAATATACAAAAATGCACAATATTTTCATAATATTGTGCATTTTATGTTTTTGTTCGACAATTTTTTTATAAATGGTTCGTATAATAAGTGACTTAAGAAATGAAAAGTTTATGAACTATTATAAAGAGATAAAGAATTTAATAGAAGAAAAAGAAGTAAATGATAAAGTTAGATACTTAGAAAGTAATAAAGAAACCATTAAGACTTATTATGAAATAGGAAGGCTTTTAATCGAAGCACAAGATGGCGAAGAAAAAGCTAAATATGGAGACGGATTAATAAAGAAGTGGTCTAGTGAACTATCTAGAGAATATGGAAAAGGTTATAATTTAACAAATCTAAAAAATATGAGACAACTTTATTTGATAATTAAAAAAAGTCGCACACCGTGCGACCAATTAACCTTAACTTGGTCACACTGGCGTTATTTATTGCCATTAAAAAATGAAAATGAACGTAATTATTACATAAATAGGTGTATTCAAAATAATTTATCCGTAAGAGGATTAATAAATGAAATAAAAACAAAATCATTTGATAGATTATCTTATGCAGATAAGAAACACATAAAACTAATAACAGACAAAGAAACTAGTTTGGATATAAAAGATATGATACATGACCCAATATTAATAAATATAGATGACAATGAAAAAATAAGTGAAAAGGTTTTAAAAAAATACATATTAAAAGAATTAGAACATTTCTTTTTAGAATTAGGTACTGGTTTTACCTTTGTAGGGAGCGAATACAAACTATCATATGATAATAAAAATTATTATGTGGACTTATTACTGTTTAATACAGAACTTAACAGATACATAGTATGTGAACTTAAACTTGGTGAAATAAAGCCCAGAGATGTTGCGCAAACAAAGGTGTATATGATGTTAACCGATAAGTTTTTAAAAAGAAGATTTCATAACGAAACAATAGGCATCATAATAACACGTAAAAATGGTAAGTTAGCGTTAGAATACGTAAGTGATCCTAATATATTTGTTACAACGTATAGGCTATCCAATAAAGTCTTAACTAATATATAAATTAAAACTTATATACAATTTCTTCTTTATTTGCTATAATCAAGTTAGGTGAAAAATATATGAAAAAGGTAATTTTTATATCAAGTATGGGTGGTCATTTAACAGAACTTATGCAACTTAAAAGCATCTTTAAAGATTATGACTACAAACTTGTGACAGAAAAACATAAATCTACAGTTGGACTTAAAGCAAGATATAAAAGTAAAATAGATTATCTTTTAACAGGTAATAAAGATCATATGTTAAGGTATATTTGGGTATTACCATATAACGTGATAAAAAGTCTTATTTTATTTTTAAAATTTAAACCGGATGTAATTGTTACAACGGGCGCTCATACGTGTGTTGCAATGTGCTACATAGCTAAAATATTTAAGAAAAAGGTTATTTACATTGAATCATTTGCAAATATTGAAACAAAAACGTTAACAGGAAAACTAATATATCCTATTGCGGACGTGTTTGTTGTTCAGTGGCATTCAATGCTTAAATTATATCCAAAAGCTAAATATGAAGGGTGGATATTTTAATGATATTAGTATTATTAGGAACTCAAGATAAGCCTTTTTTAAGATTGCTTAAAATGGTTTCAAAAGAAATAGATAAAGGTAACATAAAAGAAAAAGTAGTAGCCCAAACCGGGTATACAACGTTTTCAAATGAAAAAATAACAACATTCGATTTTAAGTCAAAAGATGAAATAGAAAAACTTATTGATAAGGCTAGAATAATAATTACACATGCTGGTGTTGGAACAATAACGGAGTGCCTAGAAAAAGGAAAAAAGATAATCGTTGTACCAAGATTAAAAAAATACCTAGAGCACACAAATGATCATCAAATGCAAATAACAAAGGAATTTGAAATGAAAGGATATGTTATTGCACTATATGATAATAAAAGATTATCGGCCGCTTTAGAAAAAATAAAAACTTTTAAACCTAAAAGGTATGAATCAAACAGTGAAAACTTTAAGATGAAAATTAAAGATTACATAGATAATATCTAAAGAATATGATGAGTCATATTCTTTTACTTTACACTTAATTTATAAATTTTTGACGTTTTATAATTACTTTAGTATAATTAAGGTGGTGATATAAATGAAAAAAGTAACTATTTTAGCACTCCATTTAGGTTATGGAGGTATTGAAAACGCAGTTGCAACATTAGCAAATCTTTTATGTGAAAAATATGAAGTTGAAATATTATCGGTATATAGACTATATAACGAGCCAGTTTTTGATATTGATGAAAGAGTAAAAATAAGATATATTTCTAATATTAAACCAAATAAAAAAGAAATGAAGTTTTACTTAGAAAAGAAAAATTTCAAAATGTTTTTTAAGGGAATTGGTAAATCATTAGAAACTGGATTTGTTAAATATATTAAAACTGCAAGCGTACTTAGAAAACTTGATTGCGATGTCATAATTTCTACACGTACAGTTCATAATATGTTAGTATCTAAGTTTGCTCCTAAAAAAATAAGAAAAATAGCTTGGGAACATAACCATCATAATAATAACAAGAAATACATAAACTCATTAGTTAAATCTTGTAAGGGAGTTAATAACTTAGTTTTGGTTTCAAATGAACTTACTAAATTTTATGGTAATTACTTAGGAAAAAAAGCGGTTTATATTCCAAACTGTCTTGATAAGCTTCCTAATAAATTATCTAAGTTAGATAGCGAAAACTTAATATCAGTAGGTAGGTTATCAAAGGAAAAAGGTTTTGATGATTTGCTTAAGTTATTTAAAACACTTAGTATAAAACATCCTAATTGGAAACTAAACATTGTTGGTGATGGAATGGAAAGAGGAAATCTTCTAGAACTTGCAGAAGAATTAAAACTAGGAGATAAAGTAATATTTCACGGATATCAAAATAAAGAATACATAAATGAACTACTTTTAAATAGTTCAATATACGTTATGACGTCTCATACCGAGAGCTTTGGTCTTGTTTTAATAGAAGCTATGAGCTACGGAATTCCTTGTCTTTCATATACGTCAGCGCAAGGAGCAAATGAAATAATAGAAAACGAAAAAAGTGGTTATTTAATTGAAAACAGAGATTCTAACGAAATGGTAAGTAAAATAGACTTATTAATTACTGATGAAAAACTAAGAAAAAAGATAGGAAAAGAAGCAAGATGTCGTGCTAAAGATTTTAGCGGTGAAGTAGTTCTTGAAAAATGGAGCAAATTAATTAATAAAAGAAAGTAGAAAGTAGGCGGTAAATATGAAATTATCTGTTGTAGTACCTTGTTATAATGAAGTAGCAAACGTAAGTGAATTCGAAAGTGAGTTATCTAAAACGCTTTTAAAAGAAAAAATAACTTACGAAATAATATTTGTAGATGATGGAAGTACGGATGACACTTATAATAAATTATCCTCACTTAATAAAGCAAATAAAAACGTAAAAGTAATTAGATTTTCAAGAAATTTTGGAAAAGAATCTGCTATGCTTGCAGGACTTAAAAATGCAAGCGGAAGTTATGTTGCAATAATGGATGCTGATTTACAGCACACACCAGAAATGCTCATTTTAATGTATAAAAAGTTAATTAATGATGATAGTTTTGATTGCTGCTGTGCATATAAATCAAACAGGGAAGATGAAGGATCTTTAAAAAGAACTTTAACTTCATTATTTTATAAAATAAATAATAAAATATCAGACGTTAAATTACTACCTGGAGCAAGTGACTTTAGGGTGTTTAAAAAATCAGTTTGTGATGCTATTACATCTCTTGATGAAAAAACAAGATTTCTAAAGGGAATGTTTTCATGGGTAGGATTTAACACGATATATGTTCCTTACATGCCAGAAAAAAGAATGTATGGAACTTCTAAATGGTCATTATTTAAACTACTTAAGTATTCACTTGGAGGAATAATATCGTTTTCAACCAAACCTATAAAATCAGTATTTATAATTGGTGTGCTTGCACTTATAGTTGGATTACTTAACTTTATTTTAATAGGAAACTTATCTAATAGAACGATAATTTTATTTATCTCTCTTATTATGTTATCCATTGGCATAATATCGCTTTATGTATCTAGAATATACAGTAATATTTTAAATAGACCTTGCTATATAATAAAAGAAAAATTAGGATTTAACGATAAAAGTTCAAAGTAGATGTTAAAAATAGTATTTGGCTGTTTTTCTAATTTATGATAAACTAATGATAGTGGTGATTTATTATGCAAAATGAAATATTTGAAGTATTAAAAATAGTTGTTATAGTAGCAGTCTTTACGGCACTACTTTTTCCAATGGTAAAATGGATTAGTTATCACGTTGGAGCTCTTGATTATCCAAATGAAAGAAAGGTTCATAAAAAACCAATGCCAGTTATGGGTGGTCTTATGATATACCTAGGTTTCTTGTTTGGATATATGCTTTTTGCACCTCAAAGTACTCAGATGTTAGCTATTTTAATAGCAAGCTTTATAGTGGTAATAACCGGAATACTAGACGTTATAAAGCCTCTTCGTGCAAGAGAAAAATTAGTAGGTCAGGTAGTTGCAGCTTTAATAATAGTTTTTTATGGAAAGATACTTTTAAATGATATATCATTTTTTGGATATTATTTTGACTTTGGATGGCTTGCTTATCCAATTACAATAGTGTTTATTGTAGCTGTTATGAATTGTATTAACTTAATAGATGGTTTAGATGGACTAGCAGATGGTATATCAATGATATTCTTTATAACGATAGGTGTTTTAGCATTTATTATGCATAACTTAGGAAGCCTTGAAATTACTATTGCCTTTATTATGATAGGAGCTTGTCTTGGATTTTTAATATTTAACTTTAATCCTGCTAAAATATTTATGGGTGAGATAGGTTCTATGTTTTTAGGATTTATGATAGCGATTGTTTGTCTTTTAGGATTTAAGGCGGTAACCCTTACATCACTTGTTGTTCCAATGCTTATTTTGGCAATTCCAATACTGGATACTTTATTTGCAATCCTAAGAAGAATTATTCATCATAAGCCAATATATGAAGCAGACAGGCAGCATCTTCATCATCAACTTTTAAATAAGAAATTCTCACAGAAAACAACCGTTTTAATAATATATGCGGTAAGTATTTTGTTTTCTTCAGCATCCGTTTTTTATGTATTAAAAGATAGAAAAATAGGTGCAATAATATACATCATTTTAGTGCTTCTTATAACCTGGGTCGTTTTAGCGACTAACATAGTTACTGATAACGCAAAGTTAAATTTAAAGAAAATACATTTTCCAGTAAAGAAAAAAGACAACGTAAAAAAGAAAACTTTAAACAAAAAGAAAAAGGTAAATAAGGCCAAGAAATAATTACTTGGTCTTTTTCATTTGACTTTTATACTGAGTTTTTGTTATTATATATTCTACTTATTGGAGGAAATTATATGAGATCAAAAATCGAAGAAAGTTGTAGAATATTAGGACTTGATAGTACTTATAGTTTTTCACAGTTAGTTAGTGCATACGTTAGAGTTTGTGCTTTAAAAGATGAAATTCCAGGACGTTATAAAAATGCTTTTTATATTCTTTATGAACATATTATTAATTTAACAACCGATCAAGGTATAATTAAAGAAATTATGTCACAAACTAAGTCCATTTCACAAATGTCAGAAGAGTCTAGTTCAGAAATATCAATGCTAAATGCTAGATTAAGAAACTTTTTATTAATCTATGATATAGAAAATGGTTTAGAAGAGCCAGAACAAAGATTGAATAGAATAAAAGAGAATTTGAGAAACGCACCATTTGATTATGAGAATTATCCAAAAGAAACCCTTAGATTATGGGAGTTATATAGTGCGTATAAGGATGGATCAAGTATTATTAAATCAAAATAAATGGGTTAATGTTCATCAAAAGTTGCACATTAACTTTTTTTTGTGGTATTATTAATAATAGGAGGAATTCTTATGAACGGTAATGGCAAAATAAAATTTTATGGTATGGATGGTAGTTCATTAATTGATATTGAAAATAATTCCACTGAAAAATTAGATGACTTAAAAGAAGTTAAAACATCTGAAAATTTTAATAGAGCATTAAAATCAGTGATGGAAAAAGATATAAATATTTTAAAATCCAAATTAACTAGTACAATAAAAGACATAAAAAAAAGATGTGCTAAGTGTGATTACTTTGATTTAGATCAAATAGATGATAATATAAAAAGTATTGAATTTATAATAACACAAGTAGAAAATATAATAAGTGATTTAATAATAAAAAAGGATGGAATAAAAGTTGGTTTATTTTCATCTAATAAAAAGGCAAAAAAAGACCAAATAAAAAAGTTAGAAGATACTATAATTTATATTTCCAATAGACAAAATGAAATAATAGGTATAAAAAATGAATATGATAAATTAATCAGTAGAAATGAAAACATAACTGGTTTGGACTTCGAGGAAGTTAATGAGAAAAAAGAAGAGAAGGAAGATCCTTTAGAAAGAACAATAAATTTTTACATGGCAAAGCAAGGCTGATGCTTTGCTTTATATTTAAGAAAGCAGGATAATTATGAAAGTACTTTTATATACTGAAAATGAAAAAATGATTGGAAAATCTGGACTTGGTAAAGCAATAAAACATCAAATGAAGGCACTTTCTTATGCAGGGGTACCTTACACAACTAATCCTTCTGATGACTATGATATACTTCATATTAATACTTATTTTCCGAAGTCATATAGACTTGCTAAAAAAGCTAAAAAACGTGGTAAAAAAATAGTTTATCACGCCCATTCAACTGAAGAAGATTATAAAAATGGTTTCATTTTAGCAAATAAGACGTCTAAGTTATTTAAAAAATGGTTAATTAAATGTTATAGTCTAGGTGATGTTATAGTAACACCAACACCTTATTCTAAAAGACTCTTAAAAGGCTATAATGGGCTTACTGATAAGAAAATAGTAGATGTATCAAATGGTATAGAATTAGATTTCTTTAAGGAAGATAAGCATCTTAAAAATGAGTTTAGAAAAAAGTATGGTTATAAAGATACTGATAAAGTTATTTTTGGAATAGGCCTTTACATCGAAAGAAAGGGAATAGTAGACTTTGTTGAACTAGCTAAAAGAATGAAAGAGTATAAATTTATTTGGTTTGGATATAGTCCTCTTGCAGCAGCAACTAAACCAGTAAAAAAAGCTGTTCATACAAAGCTTGATAACTTAACGTTTGCAGGTTACGTAGAACCATCTATGATTAAATCAGCAATGAACGGAGCGGACTTATTTTTGTTTCCGACCCTTGAAGAGACAGAAGGAATTCCTATAATAGAAGCTTGTGCATGTAAGTGTGATGCTATTATAAGAGATATTCCTATATTTGATGGTTGGCTTAAAGATGGTAAAAACGTATATAAAGCAAAAGACGTAGATGAATTTGAAAGAAAAATAAGACTTTTCTTTGATGGTAAACTTAAGAGTTTAGCATCAAACGCATATGAAGTTGCAGAAGAAAGAGATTTAAAAAACATAGGAAATAAATTAAAAAACATATATGAAGAAGTGATGCACTCTAGCAAATAATAGAGTGTTTTTTTTGTAAAAAGATAAAAAAATGATTTTTTTTAATCATTTTAGGGGGATTTTTTAAAAAGTGTCTAACTATAAATATGAAAGGAGATTTATGATAGAAGAACAAATAGATATAAAAAATTTAATATATGAAGTAGGTGGTAAAGAAGTAATGTTAGATAGTGATTTGGCATACCTATTAGGATATAAGAATGGAACTAAAGATTTAAATAAAATGGTAAAGAGAAATATTGATAAGTTTGATGATAAATTTTATTTTAGAATATCAAAAGATGATTATGACAAATTACTGAAAAATTATAGTTTGCGGTTCCAAAAAGAAAACACAAATAAAAGAAGATTCTCGCCATATGTATTTACAAAAAAAGGTGTAGAAACACTGCTTAAGTTAATTAAAAATAAAAATATTATGGTAAATAAAGAAGACGTAATAAAGGCTTTTGATAAAGAAAATAAATATTCTCGAAATCCAGTAAATATAAGAGATTTGATATATGAGATAGATGGTAAAGAAGTAATGTTAGACAGTGATTTAGCATATCTTTATGGATGTAAAAATGGTACTAAAGAAATCAATCAGGCGGTTAAAAATAATCCTGAAAAATTTCCTGAAAGATATTGTTTTAAAGTTCCTAAAGCGATAAACAATTTTAATTTGCGGTCAAAAATTTTGACCACAAATAATATGAATAGAAGTGTACCAACTTTATTTACAGAGCAGGGAATATATATGTTAGCAACTATTCTTAAAACCAAAAAAGCGGGCAGAAGCCACAATAAGAATAATGGATACCTTTGTTAACATGAGAAAACTTATAAATCAAAACAAGGACATACTTAAAAGAATGATATCATACGAGAACAAAAACGATTATATAGAAAAAGCATTAAAAGAACAAAAAAATAGGATAGATGAACTATTTAATAAATTCGAGAGAAAAGAAAATGTTAAAAGCAAATTGTTTTTTAACGGACAAATATATGATTCATATAGTCTTTTAGTGGATATAATAACATCTTCAAAAGAAAATATGATTATAATAGATAACTATGTAGATAAAGTAGTATTAGATATATTATCAAAGAAAAATGATGGTGTAAATGTAACCATAGTAACAGACCAAAACAAATGTAGATTAACTAATACGGATTTATTTAAGTTTAATAAAGAGTACCCAAAACTAGTAGTTATTTATGATAATACATTTCATGATAGGTTTATAATAATAGATGATAAAGACTTATATCATATAGGATCATCACTAAAAGATGTAGGATGTAAGACTTTTGCGATAAATAAAATAGAAGATAAAAGGATACTTGTAAGTTTATTAGAAAACTATAATAAATAAAAACAAGTATTTTCACTTTTTATAATTAAATCTATTAAATACAATATTTAGTATTCACAAAAATATAATAAACATATAAATTCAGAAAGTTTTATTCAAACTCTTAACGATTATTATGATTTATGATACTTTTTATATCGATTAGTACTCAAGAAACTTTCGAAGCCCTGGGTCGTTTTTTGTTAAAGACGATATGCCATGAGAGATTTAATATCAAAAATTTATTATGACAAGTTATTAAATCACAAAAAAGGTGCTTTGTGATATGTATTAAAATAGCATAAGAATATTATTAAAATTAGTTTTAAAATAATCCTAAAAAGTTATCTAAAAGATATTGTTTTACCTTTTACAATTATTATTGCAATTACAATTACATCCATTAAATATAACACTTAGTATCCAAAATAATATAATAAATGGTAGGAATATAATAAACAGTATTATGAATAATGGTAAAAAAATTAAAAATAATAGAAATAAACACCACATATTTTTCACATCCTTTAATTATTAAGATGCAAATAAAATAATAATAGTAATAGCAACTATACCAATTATTTGATATTTATGTTATACTCTAAATAGTCGTTTGGAGGTAATAAAATGGATTATAAGATTCCTAATCACGTTGCAATTATAATGGATGGTAATGGAAGATGGGCTCAAAAAAGAGGATTAAAACGTACTAAAGGACATCAAATGGGTGCTAAAGTCCTAAAAAAGATATCTGAGTATGTTTATGATAAAAAAATAAAAGTATTAAGTGTTTTTGCTTTTTCAACAGAAAACTGGAAAAGAGATAAAGAAGAAGTAGATTACTTAATGGATTTATTTATAAAAGTATTTAAGGATAACTTTAAATCGATAAAAGAAAAAGGCGTTAAAATAGTTTTTTCAGGTCTTAAAACAAAACTTAATGATAAGGTATTAAAAGAAATGAAAAAGATGACTGAAGAAACTAAAAATAATAAAAACGGAGTATTTAACATCTGTTTAAATTATGGTGGTCAAGATGAAATAGTAGAAGCTACTAAAAAAATAGTAAGTGATGTAAAAGAAGGTAAAATAAAAATTGATGATATAAATAAAGATATGTATAACAATTATTTATTTAATGATTTACCACCAATAGATTTAATGATAAGAACTAGTGGTGAATTTAGAATAAGTAACTTTATGTTATGGCAAATGGCGTATGCAGAGCTTTATTTTACAGACGTTTTATGGCCTGATTTTGATGAAAAAGAACTAGATAAAGCAATTGATTCATTTAATAAAAGAGACAGAAGATTTGGAGGAGTAAAGAAGTAGATATGCTTCTTTTTCTTTTGCATAAAAAAAGTAGAAACATATTTTGTTTCTACTTAATGTAACCATTAGTTTTAAATCTTTCTATGGTATCTTCCTTACTTGTTTCTCCAACTATTCTGTTTAAGGTTGTCTCTTCTTCACCATTTGTTATAAATGCAATTGTAGGAGTACCAGATATACTTATGTATTCATTAAATTCGTTGTATTCCTTTTTACTCAATTTGCTATTATCTAAGTGATATATAGTTATTTTATATTCTTTTAAAACACTTTTTAAAGTAGGCAAGTAAGATATGCAGTGTGAGCAGTTTTCATTACCAACATAAAGAGCAAAAGTCTCTTTATTAGCCATTTTCTCTTTAAAATCATCAAGGGATATTTCTTTCATGTATTTATCGCTTGATGTACATCCTGTTAATAATATTACTAGCGTAAATATAAGTACTATACTTTTAAAAATTCTTTTCATAAAAATCACCTGTAATAATTTTAGCACTTATTTTTTTATTTAACAATAAAAATGTTTTGTATTAGTCGTTTTGTGTCTATATTTGTCTAATAAAAAATATCATAATTGACTTTATTAAATATTTTATATATATTCATATTAGGAGTATTTATATGATAATAGAAGAAAAAGATAGAAAAAACAAATATAAAAAGTTCAAAAAATACATTGACAATAAGGATGCTATAATAGAAACAGATCCAATAAATGAATTAGAAGAAGCATTTATAAAAGCATTTAACGAAAAAGAAGTAAAAAAAAGGTATGAGTTCATATATGATTATATGTGTAAATACCTAGATAATAATGTATGCGTTTTATGTGATTTTAAAAATGATAAATGTATTGCAAATAGACTAGGTAAGTCAGTTCATAAAGAAAACGGGTGTTGCTATTTTAGAAATGAGGGATTTTGTAAATTATTTAAAGATAAAAGATGTACTAATCCAAATATATCATGCAAATTATTTATGTGTGAATATGTAGAAAAAAATATAATGAAGAAAAAGTCATTACCTAAAAATTACTTATTATTAGACTTTTTCTTTAATAAAAAACAAAAAGAAATATTACAAAGAAGTTACAGAAAGAAAAAAGAAGAAACAATAAGTAAACTACTTGTAAATAGATAGTTTACTTTTTTTCATTAAATCGTTATAATTAAGTTAATACGAGGAGAGTGGATATGAAAAATATAATAGAATACATAAAAGATAAATCATACTATCTTTTGGGAGGAATAGTAGTAGTTATTATATTGTTAATAATTATTAACGCTTGCTCTAATAGTTCTGGTAGCTATGATAAAATAGAACAGAAAATGGTTAATGCAGCTAAAAATTATTATGCTTCTCACAAGAAGAACTTACCTAAAGAAGAAAATGGAACGGTTAAAGTTACAATATCAACATTAATAGAATCAGAATTATTAAAAGAAGTAAAAGATCCAAATAATAAGGATCAAGATTGCTCTGGATATGTAGAAGTAACTAAAGTAGGAAAAGAGTATTCTTATACACCATTTTTAGTATGTAAAGGTAATTATGAGCCAAAATATTTAACGGACATTGTTAAATCGTCTAAACAAGATGAATATGGAAATGGTGTTTATGAAATGGGTGGTGAATACGTTTACCGTGGTGATGATGTAAAAAACTATGTATCATTTAATAACCAGTTATGGAGAATAGTATCGTTAGACTTGGATGGTAATATTGAATTATTATCGGTTAATAATGAGGAAAGGTATACTGATGTATGGGATTCTAAATATAATTCAACATCACAGAGATATTATGGTGATACAACCGATTATTTTCACTCTGACATAAGAAAAAGCTTGAAGAATTTTTATGAAAGCAATTTTGATACAAAAGAAAAGTCATATATTATATCAAAGAATATTTGTATAGGTAAACTATCATATAATAGTTTATATGATAGAAACGTAGAGTGTGCAACAACGAAAGAAAACGAAAAAGTTGGTTTATTGCAAGTGAGTGATTATGTGAGATCTAGTTTAGATGAGAAGTGCACTAATTATAATTCACCAGAATGTACCAATAGAAATTATTTATCATCAGATGAAATAAATACTTGGCTTTTAACCACCAATTCAGAAAATACATACGAAGTTTATGTTTTAGATGGTGAGATAGATGTAAAAAGAGCTTCGATAAATAATAACATTCAGCCAGTTATATTTTTAACAAAAAAATCAATGGTTTTAAATGGTTCTGGCACGTTAAATAAACCATATGTGATAAAGAACTAGAATTATCAATCAAGCAAGATTGATATTGACAAAATTTAATTGATAATATATTATTAATGTATAATATGTTGAAAGGAAGAGATGAAATGTATAATTTTTTAATTTTAGCTAATACAGAAGCAAAAAGTTTATGCGGAGACGGTGGTTCTTTACAAACACTTGTAAATATTATGTATTTTGCATTAACAATTATTCAATGGGTTGTTCCAGTTTTATTAATATTGTGGGGAACGATTGATTTGGTTAAGTCTGTTGTTGCTGGTAAGGAAGATGATATTAAGAAAAATCAAAAAACACTTGTAAGACGTATCATTTCAGCAGTTATTGTATTTTTGATTCCTGCTATGGTTTCTATTTTACTTGGGTTAATTGGAACTGAAGGTTGGAAAGCATGTTGGAATGCTAGAAAAGCCGAAATTTCCTTAGATCTTGATTAAACAATTGTATCAACAAAATGTTTAAAAAGTAATTTAAAACAGAAAAAGTATATCAAATATACTTTTTTTATTTTAAAAAAAATGTTATTATGTATATATAGTAGTACCGAAAAGTGTATATGTAATGAGGTGAATATATGAAAACTAAATATCCAAAAATATTTTTAATATTAATTATTTTTGTCTTCACTTTTTTTGTTGATGCTCAAATAACTAAAGCGGAGAAATTGCCAGAATGTGCCCTTTCGTTTTACAATATAAAAGATGATGAAATAAGCATTAGAGAGGTGCCAAAAGGATCATCTATAGGAGATATATCCATTACACAAACTTTGGGTAATAAAAAATGGAAACCCGAAGAAAAGGCATTTAAAGTATATTATAATATTAACGATAAAAACGTCATAGAAGAATTTAATTTTATTATAACAGAAGAACATGAAGTAAATGGACAAGTGAAAGATGTAGATGTATGTAAACATACATTTCATCCGGATAAAAAATTAAAAGGAGAACGTGTAGCAATCTATATTCCTATACGTGAAAATAAATCTACAAATGGAAAAACAACTTGTAAAGGTGGAGAATGGGAATTTGGACACATAAGTAAAATGAAATTTTCTGGGAAGTATAAAAGAAATACTGGAGATGGTGATGGTGCACTAACTAATTATAAGACAAAAACAGTTAAGGTTCATAGATGTGGACAATTCTGGGCTACTAATAGAACAGAAAAAACCACGGCGAAAACAGATAAGAATGGAAATTTGGAAGAAACTACCGTTAAAAATAATGCAGATTCATTTGATGATGCATCAGATAAAATATCAAAATATTCAACGAAAAAAAATGCAGGATTGACTGGTAAGATGGAAAAACAAACAGAATGCGATGAGGAAATTCAAAAACTTATAGATAAATATTGGAAATGGTTGACCATATTAGCGCCTGTTGCTTTAATTTTACTAATTACTATAGACTTTTTAAAGGCTGTTGTTGCATCGGATGAAAATCAATTAAGTAAATCTGCTAATAATGCGTTAAAACGTACAATTGCAGTTGTTGTTTTACTGGTATTACCAGCTTTATTAAAGATGATACTTGGTTGGTTTGGGTTAAATTTATGTTTTTAGGAGGTAGCATATGGGTATACTACGAAAGTTTTTTATATGGTTAGATAACGCAGCTTTTGGATTGGTAGATGATGCTTATAGCATTATATTTGACTTTGCTGCAGTTAATGTTGATATGAAAGAATTTCAGACTATTAAGCAAAATTTATATATAATAGTAGGGATATTTTCTTTGTTTAGAATAGCTTTGTTTTTAATAAATTCTTTAATAGATCCGGATAAATTAAATGAAAAGGGTAAAGGCTTGAGTAGCATTTTATCAAGAACACTTGTTATGCTTGTAATGTTAGTTATATGTCCATTTTTATTTAATGAATTATTTACGTTACAAAATACTGTAATGAAGAATAACATAATTCCAAAACTTATAATAGGTAAGGAAATATATACTGCTGATGAAGATAATACTGTAAAAGTTAATCAAGATAATATTGGAAAAGAGGCTGGAACGCAGATGAAAAGTGTTATGCTTCAGGCTCTTGTCCCAATTAACAGGTCAGCATTTAAAAACACCGGCGGTAATGATATTTTTTATCAGCCAATAAATGGTTCCACGTGTGATGATAGTTGTGCAGATGCTGTAAATGCATATTCTGAAAAACAAGCGGTAGGTAAATTAGATATTCCAACGCTACAAAAATACATAAACGTTCAAGCGGCAGTACAGACTGATGAAGAAAGCGGAGAATATGAGCGAGTTTACGTTTATGACTATATGATAGTAATTACAACGGCTGCTGGTGCTTTCATAACATATATGCTATTTTCTTTTGCACTTGATATTGCTATTAGAATGTTTGAGCTTATAATACTTCAAGTTGCGTCACCTATATTTATTGTTACATTTATAGATCCTAAATCGGCCTCATCGGGTCCTTTTAAAAGATGGTTGCAAGCTATTGGTAAATCGTATGCTACGTTGTTTTTGAGAATAGGTGTTGTTTGCTTAATGGTTTTACTTGTATCATGGGTAAATACTTCTGATACTTTTTCACAGCTTATGGGAAGTACATCATCATTTTTAGCAAAAGCTGCTCTAGTTATAGGATTATTGATTTTTGTTAAAAATTTCCCAAAATGGATTTCAGGATTGTTCGGAGTAGAAACTAGTGGTTTTGGTGGCCTTAATATAGGAAAAAAACTAGCAGGAGCCGCATTGGTTGGTGGAATGTTAGAAAAAGGTCTCGGAAAGGCAAAGGATGGCTTGAAAAAGGTACCTGGTGGTCTAACATCAAAAGGTATTGCTGCGGCTAGAAATTTGCACGCAAACCATAAGTTGAACGAGGCAAGAAAGGGAGCAATTGAGGATGAAAAAGAAAGAAATGCTGCTGCTAGGGCTGCTAGGAAAGAACAGATGATTAGAGATAGAGAAAATGGAATGTCAGAAGCAGCTGCACGTAGAAAAGCTAACAGATGGGCACGAATGGATGCTGCTAAAGAGAATGCTCGCAATGTAGCAGGACGCTTGTATGCAACTGGAGTTGCTTTAAATGCAAAAGGAGCGTTTAAGGATGGTGCAAATGCAAAAGGAATTGGCGGAGTTATTAAAGCAGGTAATCAAAATGCAAATAAATATCGTTTGGAAAAAGGTGTTCCAGGTGAGACGCTAGGAGAAAAAATTAAAGGAAGATTTGCTGGAGCTAAAAATACTCTTGACAGTTTGGCTTATGGAACCAAACTTGAACAGTTAAACAGGGCCGATGATGCCGCTGCAGCTCAAGAAACAGCAAGATCATATGTTAATGGTAGAGTACCTAGTAATCCAATCAATAAATATACGAAGTTTCAAGAAGCTGTTACTGGAAGAGGTGGAGCTATAGCAGGAACATTAGAAGATCAAATTCAAATGATTGGTATAGAAGATAAATATGGAGTAAAACCAAACGCTATCGTAATAAATAATGGTCATCCAACTGGCTTTTATGATGCCAATGAATCATTCCATGCTCTTTCAGACGCAGATTTAAAAGCGTGTAGAGGTTTCTTTGATTCCGAAACAACTACATATGGAATGGCATCAATTGTGGATCATAGTAAAAAGTTAGAATCTAATTTATCAACGGAATATTCATCTAAAAACGCTGATATAAAAGATAGTCAACAATTATTTTCCAACGCACAATCAGCTATATCCAATGCTCTTAAGATTGGAATAGGAAATGCTTTTTCTGGCTTTTCATTTGATGGCAGCTCCGTTAAATTAGATGGTGTTTCTATAGATAATATAGGCGATAAAATAGCAGATTTAACGAATTCAGGAAATACTCAAAGAGCGTCTGATTTAAGTAAAATTCAAAAATTACTAAGTTTATCATATGATAACGATGGAAATATAAATTATGGTAATCAAAACTATTCAGCAAGTGAATTTTCTAATTATATTAATAATTTACCTGATGATGATCCAGAAAAGAAATTATTGTTACAAAATAATCAGAATATAACCGTTTCATCCCAAAGTGTAAGAAGTATAACACAAGCACAACAACGTTTAGAACAAATAATAGCTCCTGTTGAATCTTCTAGATATGTAATCGATTATACAACCGCAACGTTAAAGAAAGATGGTGCCGGAAATCCAATTGTAATGAATGGTACTATTGATCAATGTGTTAGTATTAACACTGGAAAGGCAAGTAAATTTAAAGAAGCCGCACTTGAGGATGCTAAGGCAAAAGATGAAGGAAAGAGTGAATAAAGAAAGGGGAGATATTTATGGATAATAATGGAAATAGTGCACCTCAATATTTAATTGCAGCTAATTCAAAAAGAGCACAATTAATATTTAATGTATTTAGACCAATTGATTTAGGAATAGAAATAGGTGGAATAATAATCACTATAATTTTGTTTTTAGCACTGGAACCGTCAAGCTTGCTATCTGCAATAATTACATTAGCACCAGTTATGATTACTACATTTCTAGTGCTCCCTATTCCAAATTATCAAAATGTTATGTGTATAATAAAAAATATTTATGTATTTTTATTTGTTGAAAGACAACATTTCAGATGGAAAGGATGGTGTGCTAAAGATGAGTTCAAGGGTCAGTAACGATACAACGGAAACTTTTATGCCAATTAGATCTATCGCAAATAATATGATAGAACTTGATAATGGTGAAAAAATAGCTGGAGTAAAGGTATCTCCTAGAAATATATTTATTTTGGAGGAAAATGAAGAATTTTCCATAATTGATGGATTAAAGGATTTTTATAATACTCTTGATTTTGAATTTTGGCTTATTATAACAGATAGACCTGTTGATATTGCTTCGTACATTGCACAATTACAAGTAGCTTATAATCAGGCTCAAAGTCCTGTTATTAGAAAATTAATAAATCAAGATTTAAGTAAAGCTAGCGATTTTAGTGATACTGTTACAGATTATGAATTTTATTTCCTATTTAAGGAAAAGAATATAGATTTAATTCAGAAGAGAATAAGAATGATGATAAATGGATTAGCCAATGCTGGATTATCCTCAAGTCAGGCTAATAATGATGATTTAAGATCAATAATAGATAGTTTCTTTAATGATGGTCAAAAAATTAGTTTTGGGACGGTGATGAGTTAATGGCAAACATAAGTATAAAAAAAGAATTAGCTCCAAAGGCTTTAGAATTTAAACCAGCAGAATTTGTAGTGGGTGATAAATGGTGTACTATTTTAACAGTAGTATCCTATCCAAAATGGATTTCATCAGGCTTTTTATCTAATTTATCTGATTTGATAGGAGCCAAAATAGTTATTAAGCACATACCGTTACCATTTTCAGTTATGTCAAAAATGCTTAATAAGCAGCTCGCTGAGCTAAAATCACAATATGAGAGAGAAAATGATAAAACAAATCAGGAACAATTAAGACAAGATTATGATTCATTAAACGACTTTATACAGATGATTGTTACAAATCAATCAAAAATATTTGATTTTCAAATGCATTTCTTTATGAGTGCAGATTCAAGGGAAGAATTGGAAAAGAAAAAAATTCAGGCAAAAAATTATCTTAATGCCATGGAAATGAGAGCTATTCCTTTGAGATTTGAGCAAAAAAAGGTTTTAAAATCCATTATTCCAATATTTCCAAAACAAGATATAGAAGATCAAATAGGTACTCCAATAACATCACCTACTATAGCGGCTATGTATCCATTTATTTTTGATACTTTAAAGGATCCTGGTGCCTCATGTTTGATGGGAACAGATTTTTCTGGCGGTGTTGTATTATTTAATCAATTTTATTATCAAATAAGAAAAGAATTTAATAGAACAAATGCTAATTTAATTATTTTGGGTACAACTGGTAGTGGTAAATCAACAGCTGCCAAATTATTGATTAGGACATATATTAGAAATAATTACAAATTAGTTGCAATTGATCCAGAAGGTGAATTGGAAGACATGGCTAAAATGATGGGTGGAGACTTTTTGGATTTAGGAAAAGGCGGAAGATTTGGAATGATAAATCCAATGGAAGTAATTATTGAAGCCGATGATGAAGAAATAAAAGATGGCTTAGGATACACGGTTCTTACTAAAACTTTACAGTTTTTAAAGGCTTTTATGAAGTATTATGATCCTAGTATAACAGAGGATGTTCTTACTATGTTTAGTGAGATGACTCAACTTACTTATCAACGATTTGGTATCTCTTATGAAACCAATTTTTCTGCATTAAAATCTGAACAATATCCAACTTTTTCTGATTTATATGAAACAATAAAAAGAAGATTAGAAGCTTATGGCGATCAGGTAACTCATGAAAGAGATATAATGGAACGCTTGGAATTGAAAATTAGACCTATTGTTAAAGAGTTACAGTATTATTTTGATGGTCATACCACAATACATCCTAATAGTAATTTTATAGTATTTAATATAAGAGATTTAATGAACGCAGATGAAAATATAAGAAATGCATTATTTTTTAATATATTAAAATATGCTTGGAGTCATTGTTTGGATAGAAGTATAAATACTGTATTATATGCTGATGAGGCTCATATTCTTTTATCTGGCAATAATACTTTAGGCGCTGATTTTTTAGCTCAAATTCAAAGACGAGCAAGAAAATATAATAGTGGTACTTTGCTTGCAACTCAGCAACCATCGGATTTTTCCGCTCCTGAGGTTATAACGCAAGGTAAGGCTATTTTTGATAATGCTTCATACTATTTGGTTATGAATTTAAAGAAACAGGGTGTTGAAGATCTTTCTAAATTAATAGATTTAAATGATCAAGAAAAGGAAGGTATCAAGAAGTATAATCAAGGTGAGGCCCTATTTGTATGTGGAAATAGAAGAATGCAAATTAATATAGAAGTTACTGAAGCTGAATTAGATTCATTTGGCTCTGGTGGTGGGTTATAAGATATACTCTATTAAATAAAAACATAAATATATAAGTAGACACAAAGTAAACGTGTTCTACTTTTTATTTGGATAAGTGTTTAATATATAACCTTAAAGTGTCTTTTTTTTAATAAATTTGTATGTTATAATATTAACCATAAGATATGGTGGTGGTTTTAATGAATAATAAGAGTTTTCAAAATGATAGTAAGAAAATGAACAATAATGTTTCGAATACCGTATCATCAGATAATATAGAAGCAAAAATAGATGAATTGATATTTGATGATCTTAAAATAGTGGATGATAATAATGATTCGGATGTGGAAACGTTAGATTTTCCAGAGAATAATGATGTTGGAAATAATAATAAATCGGTGCCTTCAAGTAATAAGGAAGAAAAATCATTATCTGACAAAGAACATATGGAAAACCAACAATCTGATGATATGAATGGTGATACAAACCAAGCGGAATCTGATGATTTACATGAAGATGATCAGGACCAGTATAAAAATGTTTCTAATGATGATTCTTTGAATGATACTAATAATGTTACACATGATGACAATTCGAAAAAAGACGATAATGATCAAAATCAATCAGACCAAGTTAATAATTCTAAAGAAGAAGATAGAAATGAGCGAATAGAAGAACCACAAAAAAACACGAATAATAATTCTAATACCAATACAGATAATAATCCGAATACAAATAATAATTCTAATACAAATAATAATTCTAATACAAGTAATAATACAAATAACAATCCTGCTAATACTTCTAATACAAACAATAGTAATTACAAAAATAATCAATCTGATAGTAGAAAAAATAATAACAATGCTAATAAAAAAAATAGGAATCAAAAAAATGAAAAAGTTGATAGAAAAAATAAAAGTGGTAGAAAAAAGCCTAGAAATAACTTAGATAATAGTAAAAATCATAATCCAAATCATAACAAAGGATTTAGAGGATTAAAGAGAAAAAGAAATAGCGTTCCTAAAAAAGCATCAAAGAATGATGCTGGAAAAAGTTTAAAAGCAGCTGGTAAAAAAATTGCTAGTATCCTAAAAAAAATTATTTCATTTGTTATAACTCACCCCATAATTGCACTTATTTTATTTTTAATCATATTTATTATTGTATTTTTAATTATCTTTATAGTTCCAGCTTTTGCCGGAACCATAACTCCGGGTAGAGGTAGTGATTATAAAATTGAGAATAATTTTTCGGAAAAAGATAAAAAAACGTTAGAGGATTTGAATAAGAAAATAACTGAGGCAAATAATCCTACTAATGCTGAACTTGCAATGTTTGCAGTGGCATATCCGTATTATGAGTCATTACAAGATGGAACAATTGATCCGTATATAACAAAAGAAATTGAATTATCTGAAGAAGAAAAAAGTAAATTTCAGGAATGGATAGATGAAAAGAAAATAGAAATATTAGAAAGTTTTGGCTGTGATGATATGTGCCGCGAACTTCTGGGTGATGCTGGAATTAAAAGAATAGTAAAAGAATATGCAAAAGAGTATATCAAAAATAAAATAGTTGGATGGCTCCGAAATGACGATGAGGATGACGATGAGGATGTTGTAACAAGCTTCGTTGAGGATGAAGATGATCCATATTTAAAACTATTTAGAAAAGGAAAGTATAAGTCGAGATTTAAAAAATTATTAGGAAAATTGAATGCTTCTGCAGAAGAAGGAGATTATTCGCTAGAAACACAAAAAGAATTTTATGATTACTTAAAAAATGATTACTTTAAAAGTGATGCTGGTTATAAATCACTATTTTTAGAGTCTAAAGATGAAGAAAAATTAAAGGATGCTATTATAACGGATATATCAAATAATGCTGGTCAGTTTTCAGTATATATTGGAGATAATTGTACTACTAGTAATTCATCATTGACAGCTTTAAATTCGTCCGGAAATATTAATTCTGAAATAAAGGGGGATATATACATAAGGTTAAGAGACTATCGTGATGATGGAAAAGGAAATTGGATTTCTTCAGATCATTTTAAATCGCCAATTTTATACGGAACAGATGTTGAACCATTATCTTTTGCCAGATATGTAATGGGGGTTGCATATGCTGAGGTTGGTGGTGATAAATTAAAAAATGAAACTAATGCCAAAACAATTATGGTTACCGCAAAAAGTTATACACTTGGCAGATACAAAAGTATGGGTCAAAATTATCCGAAACCTGAATTTGATTCTTCAAATAACAGGACTATAATCGAAATGCGTGGAAATGTTGGAGATCAAGATTTTTGTGACGTTTATGAGGGATGTAAAAGTGGAAAATATTCTTGGTCAACAAGAACTGTAAACAGAGGAAGTGGAGACCCTAAACCAGCACTTAATAGTTCTGATTTGGCAAATTTAGAAAAATGGTGGAATGATATATCGGATGTGTACGTTGTGAATAGTGATGGCAACTTTTCGGGTAATCAGTATGAAACTTATAATAGTTCCTGTATCAGAGGTAAGTGCGTATCACAAGAAGTAGTTGCTAATGCATCAAAGAGAGAAAAAGATTATATGAACGTATTATTTAATTCCAACAACGGTGGTTTTGATAATAAATTATATGAGGTATATAATGTGGGCACAGGTGGTACTTATGCAGTATCTACTGGTAGTAAGTTCTGTTCAACAAAAGAAACTGGAGCTACAAGACAACAAATTGTAGATTTTGCTATAAGTATGGTTGGAAAAATTCCTTATTATTATTATGAAGGTCAGTCAGATGGATATGGAGCTCTTGGTCATGCAATTTCTAAAGAATTTAATGAAAATCATTTTAATGAAAATACAAAAGGAAGTGTGGATCATAAAGGAAGAAATAAATATGGATTAGATTGCAGTGGGTTTGTTGACTTTGTTTATTGGAATGTGTTGGACAATAATTTAGGAAATGGAAATACGGATACCCTAAAGAGCTTATCAACTGAAATAACTCATGATGAACTACAACCTGGAGATTTAGGATTTTTAAATAATGATTCTTCTGGAACTGGGCAACATGTTGGAATATATATTGGGAATGATGAATGGGTTGAATTAAATCCAAGTGGAGTAAAAAAAGGCCCATATCCTGATTTCAAAGTTTATTATCGTCTTAAAATTTTAAATGACATAGATGCAACAGAAACAAAAAATTCTGATTCTAAAGGTACGTCGACAGGTAAATTGCAATCGCCTATTGAAGGAAAAAAGCCGGTATGTGATGATTATCCTAATTATAAAAAAGGTAAATATCATGGAGGAACTGACATAACTGTTACAGTTGGAACAGACGTTAAAGCCATGGATGGAGGCACAGTAATAACGTCTAAGGATATAACTAGTGGAGATTGTTCTCACGGCCGAAATTGTAATGGTGGATATTATAGTTATGGAAGATATATAGAAATCAAACATAGTAACGGAATAATAACAAAATATGCTCATCTTAGTAAAAGGCTAGTAAAAGTTGGAGATAAAGTTTCAAGCGGTCAGGTAATAGGAAAATCAGGAGATACTGGTAATTCAACAGGACCACATTTGCATATTGAGGTTATAGTTAATAACAAGAATAAATCACCATGTGATTATGTTAAATAATACTGGAGGAAAATTATGAAAAAAAAATTAGAAGTTATTTTAATTATTATGATTTTGTTTTTAGTTACTGGTTGTACAGGCAAATCAAATGTAATTGTAAAAGATGATGGAACTGTTATTGAAAATATTGAAATTAATGAAGAAAATAATAGAATTCTATATGGAAATTATGATGTTAATGATTCACTTGATTTATATTTAAAAAAATATTTAACAGCATTAAAAGTAAGTAAATATTCATTTAATAAATACAGCGGAAAAAACATTAGCGGTATAAAAATAGAAAAAAAATATGATAACATCTGTGACTATGCAAATAAAACTATATTTAGCCAATATTTGTATAAAACCATTAAATGTAGTGAAAATGACATATATTATGAATTATACAACGAAGGAGCTGTTGTTCAAAATGAATTTGATGATTACAAAGAGATGCCTGATGTTAGAACACTATATATAAAACTTCCAGTATCTGCAACAGAACAAAATGCAGATGAAGTGGATGGCAATACTTACATATGGAAATATGATGAAAACACTAAAGATAAAAACTTTTACTTAAAAATAAGCAAGAGTGCTTTGGAAGAAAGTAAAAAAAATTATATTAAAAACCAAGAAATCAAAAAAAATAGATCTAAAATTATTAATATTGGAATTATAGTTGGTGTTATTTTGCTAATTGCATGTGTGATATTTGTGTTTTACAAAAAATATAAAAAAAATAATTTTGATTATGAATAAAATATTATACCAAATACATTAAATATTTGGTATAATATTTTTATATGAATGATTTATATCGTTTTAAGGGGAGGCTTTAGTATGAAGCTAAAATTTAGAGCAGAACATAAAGATTTTGTGGCTTATGCATGGGCTTGTTTATTATTGTTAGTGATTGTTGCTTTATGTGTTAGAAACTTATACCATGTAACTGATGCTGGAACTAGCACGACAACTGAAACATTGGGGTGGACTTTTAATTTTATACCAGCATTTTTTCCACCATATTTAGGTTATACTATTCTTTTTTGGATACTTGCAGTTGTTCTTTTAACAGCAAGTGTATCAAGCAAATTTTTTACTACTGAAAAAGGTTTTGGTATAGTACAAGGTAAAAAAGAAGATGGTTTTGGTAGATTTGCTAAGGAAGATGAATATAAAAATTCAAAAGATGTAGAACCTGTTGAACTTACTGCAAAGGAAAGTACGGTAGCTGGGTTTCCACTTGTTTATGATAAAAAGAAAAATTTAGTATACGTAGATAATGGAGAAGCACACTCACTTGTTATTGGTGCAACAGGTTCAGGTAAAACTCAGATGGTAATTAATCCTTTAGTTAATATTTTATCTAAAAAAGGTGAGTCAATGGTTATTACCGACCCTAAGGGTGAAATATATGAAAAAAATGGTGAAATGCTAAAGGATTTAGGGTATGATGTTATAGTAGTTAACTTTCGTGATCCCCAAAATGGTAGTTGTTGGAATCCTTACACATTACCATATAAGTACTATAAAGAAGGTAATCAAGATAAAGCAAATGAGCTTTTAAACGATATGGCTATTAACATAGCAACTGATGAGAAGGCTGATGATCCTTTCTGGACTAATTCAGCAGCTGATTATTTAACAGGATTGTCTCTTGGAATGTTTGAAGATGCACCAGAAGATGAAATAAGTATTTCAACGGTAAACTTAATGATAACGGTTGGTGAGGAAAAAGTTGGAGCATCAACTTACATTAAGGAATATTTTAAATTTAAAGATCCGGCAAGCCCTGCTGCAATTAACGCATTAGGAACGGTAAACGCACCACAAGATACTAAAAACTCAGTACTTTCGGTATTAAAACAAAAAATAAAAGTGTTTGCTGTTACTCAAAATTTAGCAGAAATGTTATCACGTAGTGACTTTGATATGGAAACGATAGGAGAGAGAAAAACAGCTGTATTTATGATTATACAGGATGAAAAAACAACGTATCATGCACTTGCAACAATCTTTGTAAAACAATGTTATGAATCATTAATTGCAGTTGCGCAAAGACATGGTGGTAAGCTTCCTGTTAGAACAAATTTCTTACTTGATGAGTTTGCTAATATGCCTAAGTTTAAAGATATTACAACAATGATTACGGCAGCTCGTTCAAGACAAATAAGAATGACGATGATCATCCAAAACTTTGCACAGTTAAAACAAGTTTATGGTAATGAAGATGCTGAAACAATTCGTGGTAACTGCGGTAACATTTTATATTTGTTAACTGGTGAATTATCAGCGTTAGAGGAAATAAGTAAACTATGTGGTGATAAGATAGTAAAAGTAGGTAAGGATAAGAAAGAGGAAACAAGACCTCTTATTACTGTTACTGAACTCCAAAGATTTAAAGAAAATGAAGTACTGATTTTAAAACATCGTCTTCCACCACTTAGAACAAAGTTCTTACCATTTTGGAATACTGATTTTGGATATGGTAAAAATAACGCTGAAGTTCCACCTGCTAAGGTAACATCTCATGAACAAAGAAAAATAAAATTATTTGATATAAGAGAATTTGTTAAGAAGAAAAAAGAAGAAAAGAGAAATGAACTATATGGTGGTGGGGAAGCAAATCCGTTTGGCGTGAGTATGACACCTAATCCGTTTGGAGGAAATGCAAATCCGTTTGGACCGTCTCCATTTGGTGCTCAAACAAATCCAAATCCTTTATCAGCTTTCGGTGCTACTAGTAATAGCATACCATCTAATCCACTTGAATCCTCTAACAATGGTAATGATAATTTAGACATAGATGCCATGATGAAAAAGATTGATGCTAGAATAGCAGAGTTAGAAGAAGAAGAAAAAAGAGAAAAAGAGGCTGAGAATAACGAACTTAAAGCATCAGAACAAAAGATGGTTGAAGAAAAAACTGATGATGCTAAAGACAGTAATGATAAAACAAGTTTAAATAATTATACTGTGGATAATGGTAAACTTGAATTTCCTTCATTTGGTAGCAAGGATATATCAAACTTTGGAAATACAAATAGTGAAGCAAAACATGATATGTTTGATGATATGATTGAAGATTTATCTTTTGATGAACCTATTGATAAAAACGATGCTATCAAAGATGAAAATATCTTGAAGGATGATAAATCAGAAATTAAGGCTGAAGAGCCCATAAACAAGCAAGCTGATGATAAAAATGGTGAAGCTAATGTTTATAGAAATACTGAAGAAATAGATAAAATTATGAAGAAGAAAGATACATCTAAAGATGATGATGATTTCTTTGATGAATTCTTTGAGTAAAAGCACACTAATGTTGTGCTTTTATTCATATATTATAATGGTGATGTTATGCAAATTAAAATTAGTGAAATAGAAAATAAAAACAATATAATAGATATAAGAACAAGCACAGAATTTAATGAATTTAATATTGGAGGAAGAAATATTACAAGAATGAATTTACTTAAAAATCCAGAATATTATTTAGATAAAAATAATACATATTACATAGTTTGTAATAAAGGAACGGTAAGTTTATCTTGTAGCAGGCTACTTAATGCTCTTGGATATAATTGTTATAGCGTAGCAGGGGGAATTGATGATTTAAAGAAACTTTAAGGTTTCTTTTTTTATTGCAAAATATGACAGTTTTTTTAAAAATAATTCATATAATAGAAGGCCAAACAAAAGAAAGTACTATGTTATGAATTATTATAAGAAAATAAAAAACGAGTTAATAAATAATGAAGTATATAAAAAAGTGAAAGATTATTCAAAAAATAGAAGTGATTTAAATACGTAACTAAAGAAAATATTTATGAAAGAGAATACGAATTAGTATAAATCATACCATTTCATTTTAAATTTGTGATATACTTGTATATAGAATAAGGAGGTAAAAACATATGGAATATTTAATAATAGGACTACTTATACTGATCATTATATTAGTTATATTTTCAATATCTAAAAATATTAATGAAGGTAACATTACTGAGCGTTTAGGTAAACTAGAAACTAATGTTATTAAAGAATTAGGAGAATTTAAATCTGGTGTTAGTACTAATTTAAATAATGATTTTGAAAAACTTAATGATAGAATAGAGCATAAGCTTAATATGATAAATGATCATGTTAATGAAAGATTAGATGTTAATTTTGAAAAAACTAATAAAACATTTACATCTGTCTTAGAAAGATTATCAAAAATAGATGAAGCCCAAAAGAAAATTGATAGCTTATCAACTGATATCTTATCTTTGCAATCTATTTTAACTGATAAGAAAACCAGAGGTATTTTTGGTGAGGTTAATTTAAAGCATATTTTGGTAAGCGTATTTGGTGAAAACAATGATAAAATATACAAACTTCAATATACTTTTGAAACAGGTGTGATAGCAGATTGTGTTTTATTTGCACCAGAACCACTTGGTATGGTTGCAATTGATTCTAAATTTCCACTTGATAACTATAGATTAATGATAGATAAAAAGGCAGGGATAGTAGAAAGGCAAAATGCTGAGAAAAACTTTAAATCAGATGTCAAAAAGCACATTGATGCAATTGCTAGCAAATACATAATTAAAGGTGTAACAAGCAATCAAGCAATAATGTTTTTACCAGCTGAGGCTATATTTGCGGAACTTAATGCATATCATCCGGACATAATAGAATATGCTTATAAAAAAAGAGTATGGCTTGCATCACCAACTACTTTAATGTCTACTCTAACAACTATTGAACTTGTTATTAAAAACATAGAAAAAGATAAATACACGAGTGTCATACACGAAGAATTAAATAAACTTTCTGTTGATTTTAAAAGATATAAAGAAAGATGGGATAAATTATCAAGAAGTATTGATGCGGTAAGTAGAGATGCTAATGACATTCATATAACAACGGATAAAATCTCAAAAAGATTTGATGCCATTAATAACGTAGATACAAAAAAATTGAATAATTCGGATGACTAATTTGACAAAATTAAATGAAAGTGCTATTATTAATATCACTCGCGTAAATTTAAGCGAACAATCGCAGTAAATAGACATGAAAGGGTGATGGTTATGAATAATAGCACAAATGGATTTTTATTCGACATAAACTCAGATAATTTTAGTGTTAGTCTTGAAAGAGCATTAAAAGATAAAAGATTATTTGTTGCAGCAGCACAAGGCAAAGTTTCAGACATAGATTTATTATCTAAGTTATATATTGTTGAACAAGAAGTTAGAAACAGTAAAAATTATGATGTAAAAATTGTAGAAAATTATCATGATAATGGTGATTCATTTACAGCAAGTGTAAGTTTTTTACCAACAGAAAAACCAGCTATATTAAAATAGCTGATTTTTTTTTGATATTTCTATGATTATATTCATATCGTCGTCATTTGCCATAATGTTTTTATGTGGTTTTCCACATTTTTCACATTTATAAATTATCTTATATGTATTTTTAAATTTTTCAATATCTACTGGCTTTAACATTCCTAAACAATCATTTAGTCTATCACCAGGATTTATATCTACGTGTTTAGAATATAAACAATATGGGCAGTGGTCTCTTGCAGTATAATTTAATTTTTCTACCATCTTACCACAATTTTCACAAACAAAAGATTCATCTTTCATTGTAAATTTTTTCATAACAAATCACCAGGATAAATTATAACACGTATTTTAAATTATGTCTAAATATGTTATAATTATTAAGGAAATTAGGTGATTATAATGAATTTGAGTGATAAATACATAATAACAATAGATAATTTTGATGGCCCATTAGATCTTTTATTACACCTAATTAAAGAACAAGATATTGATATTTATGATATAAAAATAGAAGATATAACAAAACAATATCTAGATTATATAAAGCATATGAAAGAACTTAATTTAGAAATTGCCAGTGAATATTTAGTTATGGCATCTGAACTTATAGAGATGAAATCAAAAATGCTTCTTCCTAAAAAGAGAGAAAAAGAAGAAGATGATTATGAGGAAGATCCTAGAGAATTATTAATTGAAAGACTACTTGCTTATAAAAGATATAAGGAGGTAACTAGTGAATTTAAAGATTTGGAGCTAACTAGAAAAATGATATTTACTCGGGAACCTGATAATTTAAATCGTTATGCAAAAGAAGAGGAAAGTATTGAAGAGCTAGGAGTTGCTGACCTAATAGATGCTTTTAACAATCTTTTAAAAAGAAAAGAACTTGATAGGCCAATTGCAACTAAAATAACAAAAAAAGAACTATCAGTAGCTGATAAAGTTAATAAAATAAAGAATATATTAAGAAATAAAAAAAGAATTAATTTTGAAGAAATTTTTGAAGTATCAACTAAAGAAGAGGTAATAATAAGCTTTTTATCGGTTTTAGAAATGGTAAAAAAAGATGAAATATTATTAACTCAGGATGGTAACTTTAAAAATATAGTTATTTCTTTAAAAGAAGGAGAATAAAATGAAAATAGGAGTACTTGAAGGATTACTTTTTGTAACTGGTGATGATGGTCTTTCTTTAGAGATGATAGAAAAGTTACTTGAAGTATCAAAAGATGAAGCCTTAAAATTATTAGAACAATATAAAAAATCTCTTGAGTTTGAAAACAGGGGATTAAAACTAGTTTATTTAGGTAATAAATATAAATTAACGACTAAGGAAGAGCATAAAAAATATTATGAATTACTAGTTGATAAAACCGTGAGTGGAAGTCTTTCTCAATCAGCATTAGAAACCCTTGCAATAATTGCATATAATGAACCTATAACAGTTGGTCAAATAGATGAGGTAAGAGGTGTATCTTCAAGAGATATGGTTCGTAAATTACTGTTTAAGGGACTAATAGATATAGCGGGTAAAAGTGATCTACCAGGAAAACCCATGCTTTATAAAACAACTAATAAGTTTTTGGATTACTTTAATTTATCGTCAAAAGATGAACTGCCTGAGATTAATATGAATGAAGAAATATCAGAAGAGGAAAAAGATTTATTTATATCTAAATATAAAGAAAAATAATGGTAATAAAAAAATAATTCATTTGCGAATTATTTTTTTCTTCCGTTAAATTTTTTCATAAAATTAAACAAAGCAAATGGTGTAATTGGATTTTTTTGAAATTCATAATCATCTTTAGCTGGTATATAGCAATACGGGAAGTTATTTATTATTGAATCTATGAGATCATTCCATTCTTTTTCTTTACCAATTAGTCTTGCTTCCTCTTCTGTTATATATCCAACACCTTTTTTAGAAAGTTCAACAATTCTTTCACGTTTAATTTTTTCTTGATTTTCTTTTTCTTCTTTTCGTCTTTTTTCTTCTAATTCCTTTTTTTCTTTTAGTTGTTGCAATTGTGCTGCAATTGCTTCATATTCTTTCCTTTTTTGTAATTTGTCTTTAGAATCTGAGTTTTTAGAATTATGCTTTTTTGCTAGTTCAATCATTTTATCGCACATGTCTGCTTTCTCTTCCATACCTAAATCCATGTACATTTGTTTTCTTTTTGTATAAACTTCAAGCAGGTGTTGTTTAAATTCTTCAATACTTTTATATTTCATAATAGTCCTCTACAAGTATTTTATCACATATTTAGTATTTTCAATAAAAAACAAACCATTTTAAGTAATGGCTTGTTTATTTTTAAATGGTACCGGTAGTCGGGCTTGAACCGACATGGTATTACTACCACTAGATTTTGAGTCTAGCGCGTCTACCAATTCCGCCATACCGGCATCAACAATAGAATTATATCATATTTATTATCATTTTTCTATAAAGTTTTTAAAAAATAATGATATAATTAATAAAGAGGTGAATTAATATGAAATATTATTGCATAGGTATTAAAGGATCTGGTATGGCAACTCTTGCAGAAATACTTTTTGATTTAGGACATGAAGTATCAGGTTATGATGATTATAAAGAACATAAATTTACGCAAGAAGGTTTAGATAAACGTGGTATTAAGATATATTATGATAGTACGCATGATATTCCAAAAGATACGATAGTAACTTATTCTAAGGCTTTTAGCATAGATCATCCAGAAATAAAAAGAGTTAAAAGTTTAGGTTTAAAAATAATTGCATATAACGAATTATTAGGTAAATTAAGTAGTGAATTTAAGACTATTGGTGTTTCTGGAACTCACGGTAAAACAACAACATCAACCATGATTTCACATGTTTTAGGAGAAACTAAGGGATGTAATTATTTTATTGGTGATGGATCAGGCTTTGCTGATAGAAAAAATGAGTTATTTACCCTTGAATCTTGTGAATTTAACAGACACTTTTTAGCATATCATCCATATTATGCCATTGTAACAAACATAGAACTTGAGCATACGGAATGTTATAAAGATATAGATGAAATTATAAAAACATTTGAAGAATTTGCTAATAAAGCGCATTACGTAATAGCGTGTGGTGATGATAAAAACGTAAGAAAAATGAATTTAAAAAATAATGTTACTTACTATGGCTTTGATGATTGCAACGACGTTGTATGTAAAAACGTTACTTTAGATGAAAACGGAAGCAAATTTGATGTTTATATAAAAGGAGAATTATACGGACACTTTGATATTCCACTATTTGGTAACCATATGATATTAAATGCATTAGCGTGCATTACTGTTTGTAATATGGAAGGAGTAGATACTGAAAAGATTCATTCTTTACTTCATACTTTTAAGAATGCAAAAAGAAGGTTTAAAGAAAAAAAGTTTGGAAGTGTAGTTACAATTGATGATTATGCTCACCATCCAACAGAAATTAGAGTTACAATAGAGTCAGCTAGACAAAAGTATCCAAATAAGGAAATAGTAGCAGTATTTTTACCTAATACATATTCTAGAACGAAAGCTTTAATGAGTGATTTTATAAGTGCTCTTAAAACCGCTGATAAAGCATACGTTATGGATATACACTGTGATAGGGAAAGAAAGGAAGATTATCCTGGAGTTTCAAGTGATGAAATAATTAATAATGTTCCTAACGCAGAAAAGATATCACTTGATACAGTAGATAAGTTATTAAAACATAAAAACGCTGCAATATGCTTTATGAGCTGTACTAACATTTATGAATTATTAGATAAATATGAAGCATTACTTTTGAATAAAAATGATTAAAATGGTCACCATATTAATGGTGATTTTTTTATGAAAATATTAATAACAGGCGCTAAAGGTGGCATAGGATATTTAACTGCATTAACATTAGCAGAAAAAGGACACAAAGTTTATCTTACTTGTCATACTAATAAACAGCTTAAAAAAGTAAAGGAAAAAATAGGAAAACAAAAGAACATAACTGTTTTAAAGCTTGATATAACATCAGAAAAAGACAGATTAAGAGTCTTAGATTTGGACATAGATTGTTTATTTAATAATGCAGCAGTAGCACTTGGAGGAAGTATTATTGAAGCTGATATGGATGAGGTTAGAGAAAATTTTGAGGTTAACGTTTTTTCGTCATTTAGACTTTTACAAATCGTATTAAGAAACATGATAGAAAAAAATAAGGGAAGAATAATTGTTATGTCTTCACTTGCAAGCATGTTTCCAATACCTTTTTCAGGTGTTTATTCTGCAACAAAGGCAAGTATAACGTCCATTACTAAGTCCCTTCAAAAAGAACTTTCTTTTATAAAATCTAACGTTAAAGTAATATTAATAGAACCAGGACTTTATCATACTGGATTTAACCAGGTTTATTTAAATAATAAATATGATGATGGTAAGTATTTTAAGGATGTAAAAGAAAAACTAAAAAAGATAGAGAATTTTGCATTTAAAATGGCCGAGAAAAAAAGCTTAGATTCTATTGTCGTTCAAATTGTTAGAGCTATAGAAGATAAACATCCTAAAAGTGTT
>ULXO01013075.1_pt1 | contig 67983 bp, 62 predicted proteins | sample 1961391 | NCBI WGS metagenome assembly ULXO01 (sample SAMEA4835841, study PRJEB28245) | human gut metagenome | biome: gut microbiome; material: fecal sample | place: Denmark | collected 2008 | reverse complement strand
ACAGGTTCCCGCCACTGTGAGCGGCAATGTTCCCTCCAAGTTCTTCAAGAAAAACGCTGCTGTCACCATAACCCCCGTTCTGGTTTACGCAGGGCAGGAATCCATGGGCGCACCTGTCACCTATCAGGGTGAGAAAGTTCGTGGCAACGATCCCGTTGTAAGCTACGAAAATGGCGGTCAGCTCACAGTTCCTGTAAGCTATGCTTACCAGCCCGACATGCTCAAGAGCGAGCTTTACCTTGCTTTCAATGTCAAGCAGGGCAACAAACAGTACGTTCTTCCCCGCGTAAAAGTGGCCGACGGTGTGATTGCAACCGCTACTATGGCCGATGCCGCTACCGTTAACCCCGCTCTCGCAGCCGACAAGTTCCAGCGTATCATCAATGAAAAATACAGCGCTGACATCCGCTTCCTTATCAATCAGGCCAACCTGCGCCAGAGCGAGCTTAAATCTCAGGCTGTGGCTGACTTCAACAAGAACCTCAACGCTGCCAATGCTGATTCTTCCCGCGTGATTGAGGAAATCAACATCTCCTCTTATGCTTCTCCCGAAGGTTCTCTTGACCTCAACACCCGTTTGGCCGAGAACCGCGAGAAAAACACAAGCGCTTACCTTCAGAACCAGCTTAAGAAAGATAAAATCACTGAATTCGGCGAGCTCACCGCACAGTTCACTCCCGAAGACTGGGAAGGCTTCCAGAAACTCGTAGGCCAAAGCAACATTCAGGACAAGGATCTTATTCTTAGCGTTCTGTCAATGTACAAAGACCCCGAACAGCGCGAAAAAGAAATCCGCAACTTCGCTTCTGTATTTGAAGTACTCGCTGACGAGATTCTTCCGCAGCTCCGTTATTCTCGCATCACCGCTTCTGTCAACGTAATAGGCAAGAGCGATGAAGAGATTGCCCGTCTGGCCGAGAACAAACCCTCTGCCCTCACTGTTGACGAGCTCCTTTATGCCGCAACTCTCACCAATGACAACAATCGCAAGAAAGCCATCTATCAGGATGTTACCCGCTTATATCCCAACGATTATCGTGGTTACAACAACCTTGGCATGACTCAGTACATCAACAAGGATTACGAGGCTGCTCTTGCAAGCTTCAATCAGGCTGCCAAGCGCGCTCCCGAAAGCTCTGAGGTAAACATGAACCGTGGTCTTGTGTCACTTCTCAACAAAGATTACCGTGCAGCTGCCAACAGCCTCGGCTCTGCAGCCGGTCTTCCCGAAGCCGGTGAAGCCATGGGTGTTTACTACCTCCAGCAGGGTGACTATCCCGCTGCAGTGAAAGCCTTCGGCTCTGCCAAGACCAACAATGCTGCCCTCGCTCAGATTCTTACCAAAGACTACAGCACCGCCAATCGCACTCTTGAAGCCGTTGCCAACCCCGATGCCACCACCTACTACCTCAACGCTGTACTTGGCGCCCGCACCAACAACGCTGACAAAGTGATGACCAACCTTCGCAAAGCCATCAAGCTTGACGATTCTCTTGCAAACAAGGCTCTCAACGACCTTGAATTTGCCAAATTCAACCTTGGCAGCGCCATCAACTGATTATCATTCAACCCATAATAAAAGGGCGGCCTTACAACAGGTCGCCTTTTTTTGTGTTGATAAGTATGTTTTTCACCACTGCATCTCTAAGTAATCGGATTTTCCCTTTCCGATTACTTACGGTTTACATTTTCCCACAGGAGGTTCAGAAAGTGTGATTCTCACCACGGTGGTGATAGACAGACTGCGGGCAATCGCTTTATCAAAATGCTCCATGTATTTTGGCAAAAAGCGTTGACAGAGCAACTTCAATGCCTCTGTTTTCTCATTATTGTTTTCGACTATAGCAGCTGTGCCTATAGCTATGGCCGAATGATAATGCTCGGTAAAATTCTTCTTCTCCTCTTCATAAACCGGAGTACAGCGGCTTACTGCCGAAAGACTGACCACGGGGTGATGCATGATGCAGTCAATCTTCTCGCCTTCCCCCGCACAGTGAAAATAAAAAACATCACCCTTGCGTACCAGCGACAAAGGCAACCCGTACGGTGTTCCGTCAGGACGCACCATACTTACCGTAACAAATGGTGCCTTGTCAAACACCTCCATGGCCCACTGCGCATCGCGCTGTCTGGCCGATTTTCTCATCGCTCTCATATATATTCCATTATAAATATTATGCCTGCATACCACAAAAATACAAAAATTTGATGTTATTGCTATTTTCTTTAACTTTGCAGTTGCATGTGCAAAATATAAACTTTACTGCGCCGTTATATACTTATGAGAAATAAACTGTTACTTATAATTGCCGTTATATGCCTGACTGTCACTGGTTGCCGAGGTCCTAAACTCGCCACCGCCGATGAGCAGATGGCTCGCGGCGAATACTACGACGCATCCAAGACCTATCGCAAAATCTACAATAAGCTCACCAAGAAAGCCGACCGTCCTTTGCGTGGCGAAGTTGCATTCAAAATGGCCAACGCTCATCGCATGCTCAGCCAGAGCGCTCGTGCAGCCGCAGCTTATCAGAATGCCATTCGCTACGGTTATCCCGACACTCTTGCACAACTCTATCTGGCCCAAATGCTACATGCCGACGGCAAGTATTCACAGGCCATACGTGCATATCAGGAATATCTGATGCAGAACCCACGCTCCTCAACAGCCATCAACGGCCTCAAAGGTGCCCTGATTGCCGACAGTCTCCGCGCCAACCCCAACCGCTACATAGTAAAATCAGCCAAGCTGTTTAATTCCCGACGCTCCGATTTCTCTCCCATGTTCAATGACGAGATTCTGTATTTCACCACCACCAATGAAAAAGTGGTTGGCGAGAAACGCAGTGAAATCACCGGCATGAAAAAAAGCGACATTTGGATGGCACGCAAAAATGAGCGTGGCGAATGGCTCAGACCCGAAGCCGTGGAAGGAGAGCTCAACTCCGACATGGACGAAGGTATAGCGAGCTTCTCCCCCGATGGCAGCACCATGTACCTTACCGTGGCAAGACGCATGCCCGACAGAAACACCGGTGTTGAAATATACACCTCCTCGCGCAGCGATGCATCATGGTCCAAACCGGTAAAATTAGAAATAACAGCCGACACTATTTCAAGTTTCGGCCATCCCTCTGTCAGTCCTGACGGCAAGTACCTTTATTTCTCAAGCGACATGCCCGGATTCGGTGGCAAAGACCTGTGGCGCATTGACCTTCAGGAACGTGCCGGATCTCTTGAAAACCTTGGAGAACAGATCAACACTCCGGGCGATGATGTCTTTCCTTATGTAGTAAGCGACAGCATACTCATATTCTCATCCAACGGACATCCCGGTATGGGCGGTCTTGACCTTTTCCGCGCAACTCTGCAGCCCGATGGCAACTGGATAGTAAGCAACATGGGTGCCCCCCTCAACTCCAACGCCGACGATTTTGGCATGACTTACAATCCGCACAAAGCCAATACCGGTTATTTCAGCTCCAACCGAGGCGATGGTCGTGGCTACGACCACTTGTTCTCATTTGAGCTTCCCGACCTCAAAATCAATCTCTCGGGCTGGGTGATGGATGTGGATGAAGAACCGGTGCCAAACGCTGTAATACGCATTGTGGGCAATGACGGCACCATTCAGAAAACTGCTGCCCGTCCCGACGGCTCATTCTCTTTCCCGCTTCAAAGAGGTGTCAGCTATGTCATGATGGCAGGCGCTAAGGGATACCTCAACGCACGCCAGCAGTTCACTGCCGACACCGCCGCCTTAGATGCTGAATATGAAGTTGACTTCATGCTTGCATCTCTTTCCAAACCCAACATTGTGGAGAATATTTTTTACGACTTTGACAAGGCCACCTTGCGTCCCGAATCAACGCAGGCCCTTGATGAACTTGTACAGCTGCTCAAAGACAATCCGCATATAACCATAGAAATGGCATCGCACACTGACCGTATAGGCACCGAGGAATACAACATTGACCTATCGCAGCGACGCGCCAAATCTGTGATAGACTACCTCATAGCCGCCGGAATTGCACCTGACAGGCTCCAGTATCAGGGGTACGGTAAATCGCGCCCAAAAACCGTCACAAAGCGTGTGGCGCGATTATATCCCCAATTCAAAGAGGGTGATGTTCTCACCGAAGAATACATCCTTGCACTCCCGGAAGAGGCCGACCGCGAAGCTGCCGACCAAGTGAACCGCCGAACCGAATTCCAAGTGCTCTCGGTGGACTACAACATGTATTGATTCACACCTTTAAGGCATGAAATTTCGCACTGAAATACAGCCGCTTCCTTACTCTGGCCTTATAAGCCACCACGACAGGATTATAATGCTGGGCTCATGCTTTACCGATAATATAAGCTCCCGACTGCGCGACCGCATGTTTGCCGTTGCAGCCAACCCGTTTGGAACGCTTTACAACCCCGCTTCAATACATTCTGCCATAGAGCGCATCGCTGCTAACCGTCTGTTCACTGCCGAACAGATTCATCAGGGCGCCGATGGCCTATGGTTCAGCTATGACTGCCATACCAAGCTCAATAGCCTTGACCGCGGCCTCATGCCTGAAAAGCTCAACACGCACCTGACCCGTGCGCATGAGTTTCTTAAACAGGCCACAGTAGCATGCATCACATTGGGAACAGCTTGGGTCTTTACGCTTGACTCCACCGGACAAGTGGTGGCAAATTGCCAGAAACAACCGGCATCGCTCTTCACACGCACAAGAATGAGCGTTGAAACCTGCGCCGCCCATCTCCATGACATCATTACCATACTCCAATACATCAACCCCAATATACGGATTATCCTTACTGTCAGCCCCATTCGACACCTTGCCGATGGCGCGCATGGCAACCAGCTAAGCAAATCCACACTCCTTCTTGCATGCGAGCAGGCAGTTCAGAACCATAACAATGTAATCTATTTTCCTTCTTACGAAATCATGATGGACGATTTGCGCTCCTATCGCTTTTATGCCTCCGACATGAAGCACCCTTCGGAAGTGGCCATTGATTACATCTATGATATATTCGCACAATCATTTTTCAGCAATGACACAATAGAACTTTCGCAGCAGGCTCTCCGCCTCACACTACGCGCCGCACATCATCCAATCAACATGTCCGATGAAGCTGCGCTTAAATTTCGCGATGATACTATCAATCTCATCAATTCGCTCGTGACCCGACATCCCGAGCTGAAAAAAGCACTTGACTTATGACTTATTCCACCATTTCCATAGCAGAAACAGTCCACGCTTCCGCACCCGCTTTTGATTACCCTGTAAGCATTCTTCTCACCGACAGCCGTTCGCTCACATATCCGGAGCAAACATTGTTTTTTGCATTGCGCACCGCCACCGGCAACGGTCATAGATACATATCCGATCTCTACAATAAAGGCGTTCGCGCTTTTGTGGTTGACCATCTTCCTTCTAACGCTGCTTCCATGCCCGAAGCCGCATGGATTGTGGTACCCGATGTGCTCCGGGCACTCCAGCAACTTGCTGCAAGCCATCGTGCAAGTTTCAGTATCCCTGTAATAGGAATCACAGGGTCACGTGGCAAAACAACGCTAAAAGAATGGTTATACTCCCTCCTCCACAACGATTTCAGCATTGTACGCTCTCCACGCAGCTACAATTCACAGATTGGCGTACCGCTTTCCATTTGGGAAATGAACCGCGACACATGCCTTGCCATTTTTGAGGCCGGCATCTCTAAACAAGGCGAAATGAATTCCCTTGAGTCTATCATACGCCCCACTATAGGCATCATCACCAATATTGGCAGCGAGCACAGCGACGGATTCAGCTCCATTGAGGACAAATGTCGCGAAAAAGTGCAGCTTCTGCGCAATTGCGACTGCATCATATATTGCAGCGATGACGAAACCGTGAGCCGACAGATTAATCAGGCAGAAATCAAAGCTAAAAAGATAGCTTGGAGCTGCATTGACCCTCAGGCCCCACTGTTCATCTCCTCCATATCACATGTAGGACATTCCACCGACATTCACTACTCATATCTCGGCACCGATGGCTCTGTGACCATACCGTTCTTTGATGAGGCCGACATACAGAATGCCATTCATGCTCTTGCCGTGATGCTCTGCCTTGACCGTCCTGCCGATGTTATCCGGCACCGCATGGCATCGTTGCCCAAGGTAGGTACACGCATGGATGTGATGGAAGGAGTCAACGGATGTCTCGTCATACACGATTCCTACACATGTGACCTTCATTCCCTCACACCGGCACTTGACTTCATGATGCGCCGTGCCACAACACTCCGCAGCTGCACCGTCATACTCTCGGATGTAATGCTTGAATCTCTCCCCGCCAACGAAGTGTATGCCGATGTCGCCCGTCTCCTTTCCACTGCCGGCATAACCCGCATCATAGGCATAGGCAATGGAATCTCGGCCAACAGCAAATATTTTGGTCCCGGTGCCACATTTTATCCCGACACCACGGCATTTCTTGAAGCAGTTACTCCCGGCGATTTCGACAACGAGCTTATCCTTGTAAAAGGCGCGCCCGAATTTGAATTTCAGAGAATATGCGACTTCCTTGAACTCCGGCGCGTAGAAACAGTGCTTGATGTAAACCTTGACGCAATAGTTCACAACTATAATCTCTATCGTGCAGCCGTAAAACCCACTACAGGTATTGTATGCATGGTAAAGGCTTCCGGATATGGTGCCGGCAGTTATGAATTGGCCAAAACTCTCCAGAGTCAGGGCGCATCCTATCTCGCTGTCGCAGTACTTGACGAGGGCGTGGACCTGCGCCGTGCCGGCATAACCATGCCCATAATGGTCCTCAATCCCCGAGTGGTAAACTACCGCATGCTCTTTGCCAACAATCTTGAACCCGAGATTTACAGTTTCGACATACTCAACGAAATAATACGCGAAGGCCGCAAATACGGAATCACCGACTTCCCGGTTCATATAAAGCTTGACACCGGAATGCACCGTCTCGGCTTCCTTGAGCAGGATATGGACACCCTTGCCAACATCCTCAACAGTCAGCGGGTCATAAAAGCCGAAACAATATTCAGCCATCTTTCGTGCGCCGACATCCCGTCCGAAGATGACTACACCATGAAACAATTTGAAATCTTTGACCGCTGCTGCTCCTTGCTGCAGGCCCAACTACCCTACCGCGTACGCCGCCATATCCTCAACTCCACCGGCATAACACGATTCCCGGACTACCAGTACGACCTCGTGCGTCTCGGCATATGCCTGTATGGGATTCCGACCATGACCGATGGCTCACAGGACTCTCTCATACCGGTATCATCGCTCCACACATCCGTCATTTCCATCAAGGAATGGCCGGCAGGCACCACTGTCGGATATAGCCGCAAGGGACTTCTCAAGCGCAACTCTCTAATCGCCACAATCCCCGTGGGTTATGCCGACGGCATCAACCGCCATTTCGGCAACGGCAATATGAGAGTATGGATTAACGGCCATCTTTGCCCCACCGTAGGCAATATATGCATGGATGCGTGCATGGTGGATGTGACTGACGCAAAATGCCACGTAGGAGACAGCGTGGAAATTTTCGGACAGCATGTATCAGTCATGCAACTTGCCGAAACTCTCGACACTATCCCCTACGAGATTCTGACATCAGTTTCCACCCGCGTCAAGAGGGTGTACTACCGCGAATAATCAGCGTAAGCGATCGTAGCTTGCCAGCAGCTTCATATCATGGTTTATGCCATTGATAGCGGCTATCTGCATAACTATAGCCAACACAGGTAGCACCACACCCCATCCCCACTGGGTATTCACGGCTTTCACGGCTGGATTAAGATCCACAAATCCGGCCACCATAAAATATATTACCACACCTATTGTGGCAAGTGTAAGAAGCAGTGAAAACACCACTACCAGACGTTGTGTCCGCTGCGACTTGAACAGGAATATAGCCACAAGCATCAGGAATATGGCCGCGAATGTCGGCACAAGCATCCCCACTATGTCAAGAGGCTGCCATGCATCCACAGCGGCTTCTCCTGCCTCTGCAAAAGTGGTGTACCCGAACGGCACGAACAAGAAAATTGTCATAAACAGAACTGCCAGCAGCAGGTAAAGAGTTTGAATACGCTGTATTACCATAATAAATAGAATTTTGGTTATTAATTTCAGTACAAATATACAACAATTGAATCGCCCATTTGGGTTATTTAATTAATTTTGCACTCCAAAGAACACATGAATATGTCAGAACCACTCATACTTGTAACGAATGATGACGGCGTTCATGCGCCGGGACTCCATCATTTGATCCGCACTCTCTCCACTATGGGACAAATCATCGCTGTAGCCCCGGACGGACCGCGTTCAGGACAGGCCTCTGCTATTACTGTTGAAACACCTTTGAGAATAAATCGCTGCACGGCCTACGACCATGCCGAAATCTATGCCGTCAACGGCACTCCCGCTGATTGCGTGAAACTTGCCATGCACGCCATTGTACCGAGGCGACCCGACATAATTGTTTCCGGCATCAACCATGGGTCCAATTCCGGCAATTCTGTAATATATTCCGGCACGATGGGTGCTGTTATGGAAGGATGCATGCTCAATATCCCGGCCATAGGATTTTCATTGCTCCACCATTCCATAGCAGCCGATTTCAGCCACACCACACCTTGGGTAAAACTGATTACCGCAAAAGTCCTTGAGCATAAGTTGCCAAAACAGATATGCCTCAATGTCAACATTCCGGCCAAATGCGAGCCGCTTGGCCTTAAGGTATGCGAGGCATCCCCGGGATACTGGACCGAGGAATACAAAGATTACACCGACCCATCGGGTAGAACATTCTATATGCTCACCGGCAAGTTCCATGATGAAGACCCAGACGATCCGGCTTACGACAATTATTGGCTTGACCGCAAATATGTCTCTGTCGTACCGGTTCGTCCCGATCAGACCTGTGCACAGGCCATACCTGAAATCATTGACTTGCTGCAATAATTTTTTGCTACATTTCCACTTTATTGCAGCCGATATTTGCGACCAATACAACCTTATTGAACTTGATTCGCCATGATTGATATCGTGGCTTTCAAACCATTTGTTTTTCCTCTGATTGTTTGATTTGATAGCTTTTTTCTCACGGACACAGGTTCAGGGATGGCGAGGTTGTGAGCCCCCAACTATTGGCAAGCCCTTCTTACAGCTCATTCAATTCATAGAATAACTTTGGAAATAAACTGGATGTCTAAGACGGCAGAGATGCGGAAAAACTATTTTCTTCTTTACAAATAAGCAATTCTTGTAATGATTATATAGCGTCCCAATAACAAATATTTGTGGATTAAAAAAAGCAATGGCGACCCGTTTTGAGCCGCCATTACTTTTTTATATCAGTCAGAGATATTATTTCTGAAATTTCTTCACTATCACAGTCGCATTATGACCGCCGAAACCAAAAGCATTGGAAAGTGCAGCACGCACCTCGCGCTTCTGAGCCTTGTTGAAAGTGAAGTTGAGATTGTAGTCAATGTTTTCATCATCATCGCCCTCTTCGTGGTTGATTGTAGGAGGCACAATATCCTCTTCAACAGCCTTGATTGAGAACAATGCTTCCAGTGCTCCTGTGGCACCGAGAAGGTGGCCTGTCATTGACTTCGTTGAGCTGATGTTGAGTTTATAAGCAGCATCGCCAAACAAGTCAACTATAGCTTTCACTTCCGATACATCGCCAACCGGTGTGGATGTGCCGTGAACATTGATATAATCAATATCCTCAGGCTTCATGCCTGCATCCTCAAGAGCCGCGCTCATAGCCAGCTTTGCACCAAGGCCTTCGGGATGAGTGGCAGTGAGATGATAAGCGTCGGCACTCATGCCGCCACCGGCTATTTCGCAATAAATCTTGGCACCGCGGGCAAGTGCGTGCTCCAGTTCCTCAATCACGAGAACGGCCGAACCCTCACCCATCACAAATCCGTCACGTGACTTGCTGAACGGACGTGATGCTGTTTCCGGGCTGTCATTGCGGGTGCTCAGAGCGTGCATGCTGTTGAAGCCGCCCACACCGGCAGGATAAATAGCCGCCTCAGCTCCTCCTGTAACAAAAGCATCTGCTTTGCCCAGACGGATTAGGTTGAAGGCATCTATAAGTGCGTTGTTTGAAGAAGCACAAGCCGACACAACGCCATAGTTGGGTCCATGATACCCATACTCCATAGAGATGTGACCCGATGCTATATCGGCAATCATCTTGGGAATGAAGAAAGGATTGTATTTTGGCCCGTTTTCCTCATGCAGTGCATAGTATCCGGCCTCTTCCTCAAATGTGTGAAGACCACCGATACCGGCTGCTACTATCACACCCACGCGGTTGCGGTTGAGATTGGGCGCTTCCTCAAGCTTGCTGTCTGCCACGGCCTGACGGGCTGCGACAAGCGCATATTGAGCATAAAGGTCAAGAGTGCGAAGCTTTTTACGGTCAATATGCTCAGCCGCATTGAAGTTCTTGACTTCACAGGCAAACTGGGTTTTGAATTTAGAAGCATCGAAATGGGTGATAGGTCCGGCACCGCTCACACCCGCCAGTGCGGCGCTCCATGTCGAGGCCACATCATTGCCTATGGGTGTGATGGCTCCAAGGCCGGTCACAACTACTCTTTTTAATTCCATTATTTTACGGAGATATGGGTTATACAAATTATAGGTTGGAGAGATGAACAGCGGCGCCTTGCGGCGCCGAGTCTTTGAAAGTTTCTGAAAGAAACTTATTTCTTTTCAGCTTCGATGTATGCGATAGCGTCGCCTACGGTTGTGATGCCCTCTGCCTTATCATCGGGGATTGTGATGCCGAATTCTTTTTCGAATTCCATGATGAGCTCCACTGTGTCAAGGCTGTCTGCGCCAAGATCTTTGGTGAATTCTGCGGTTTCGGTTACTTCGTTTTCGTCAACACCAAGCTTGTCCACTATGATAGCTTTTACGCGATCTGCAATTTCTGACATAATTTCAATGTTTTAGATTAATAAAATTCTATTTTGCGGTGCAAAGTAAGTCATTTTCAACGAAATTATCAAGCATTATCAAAACAAAGTTATGCCCTGTTAAAAAATTTTATATGATTCTGAGTCACATGGATATTTTTTCTCAAACATTTCATTCTCATTTGATGTTGATGTTATATCTTTGCGAAAATTTTTTAATATCATCTGCATAATGAACAAACTTCTGCTTATTCCCGCCGCATGCCTAACCCTCACTCTCGGTGCTTGCCACGGATCATCCGATGGAGCCTCTGACAGCAACGGCGAGATTAACTCTTTTGAAGTGTCGCAAAACATCAAGACCACATCTCGCACCTACAGCATTGACGGACTACCCGACAGCTGCCATATAACCTTGTCGGCTTCCATCACATGGCCCGAGAACCTCGGCAACTACGACATCCACATTCTTCAGGACTCCATATTGCACCGGGCATTTCCCGGTTTCACCGGCCACGATGTGAACGATGCCATAAAAGATTACATCTCCAAGCCGCAAGTCCTGTTTGACAACGACAGCACACTCAGCTTCAAACCGGTGGAATCTGTATCCGAAAACATCAACAGCTATACTGCCGATGTTTCAGTGTCAATGCTTGAAATCACTTTGGATTACGTCACATACCGCACTGACTACACTTCCTATCTCGGCGGGGCGCATCCCATGTGGGGGTCGGATTGCTTCACTTATACTTACAATCCCGCTCAGGTCCTCACACTCTCCACTATGTTCTCTCCGGGTTATGAGAAAACCCTTGAGCCGATTCTTACGCAGGCTATTGCCGATGAGGTTTCGGTGTCCCCGGCAGAACTCAAAGGTATGCTTCTTACTGATATTTACATTAGCGACATAGTATATCTTTCCAACGGAATGATTCTGTTCCATTACAACCCCTATGCGCTTCTTCCTTATGCCTATGGAGCCATTGATGCCAAAGTAGCCCCATACGAGGTCAGCGACATTCTGACTCCCGAAGCCAAAAACCTGCTGTTGGGCGATGAATAAATACGATTAACCAAAAACAGACAGCCGGATTCCTGTGAATCCGGCTGTCTGTTTTTATATTTGATTCAGTCCTTTTATTTGCCTTCGGGAACTTCCACTCCGGCCAGATCAGGATCTATCATAATGCGACCGCAGTATTCGCACACAATCACTTTCTTGTGCATCTTGATTTCCATCTGCTTCTGCGGCGGAATACGGTTGAAGCAACCGCCACACGCATTGCGCTGGATATACACTATACCAAGACCATTGCGGGCATTCTTGCGTATGCGCTTGAATGCGGTAAGCGTACGGGCATCAATTTTCGGCTCAAGTTCCTTGGCCTGCTCACGCAAACGCTCCTCATCCTGCTTGGTTTCCGATACAATCTCGTCAAGTTCCTTTCGCTTCTCCTCCAGAATATGTTCTTGGTCGGCAAGTGTCTGGTCGGTAGCCTCTATCTCTCCGGTCTTGGTTTCCACCTGACGGGCGTATTCGTTGATATGCTTTTCACACAGCTCTATTTCAAGTGTCTGAAATTCGATTTCCTTTGACAGTAGGTCAAACTCACGATTGTTGCGCACATTATCAAGCTGCTCTTTGTATTTGGCTATCAAGGCCTGTGCCTCTTCAATCTTGTGCTTTTCTGCCACAGATTTCTTACGCAGATCTTCAATCTCCTGCGCATAGTTGGCTTTACGGGTGCGGAGACCTTCTATATGGTCCTCAAGATCGCGTACTTCCAACGGAAGCTCGCCGCGCACTGTTTTGATACGGTCTATCTGAGAAAGGATTGTCTGAAGCTCATAAAGTGATTTCAGGCGTGATTCTACAGAAAGATTCTGTTCGGATTTGTTTTTATCAGCTGTAGCCATATATAAAATTACATGTATTTTATCGGATTGATATCCTGCTGGGAATATCGGACTGCAAAGTTAGGAAAAATTTCTCTGATAAGGTGATAAAAAATAGACTTAGTGCATTGCTCGCTTTCATAATGGCCTATGTCAACAAGCAGTATTTGGTTTCCGTAATCCACAAAATCATGATATTTTGTGTCGGAAGTCAGATACACATCTGCTCCTGCCGCTATGGCATCCGGTATCAGGAATGCGCCGCTGCCACCGCACAATGCAACTTTCTGCACCATGGCATCAGGCAGCATCTGTGAGCAACGGGCCACAGGCGACCCGAACGTATCCTTTATTTTCAGCACAAACTTTGATGCTGGAATGGGACTGGGCAGCAACCCCACGGCGCCGCTGCCGGCATGAGGCTCGCAATTGCTTACGGACACGAACTCGTAGGCAGGCTCCTCATATGGGTGTACCGACTTCAGAACCTGCTCCACGGAGTTTTTCTTCCATACCGGCAATATCAGTTCCAGACGCTCCTCAGCCTGAACGGAGATTTGCCCCACCTCACCTATCGAGGGATGAGCGCCGGGCAATGGACGCCATGATCCTATCCCCTGCGAGCGATAGACACAGTGTTCATATTCCCCCATTCTGCCCGCTCCGGCTTCAAAAAGGGCCGCGCACACAGTATCCACATGGTCCGTCGGCACATATACGCTCAGTTTCAGCATTCTGTTTGACTGAGGCTGGAGCACTTGCACTTGTTCAAGACCAAGCATCTGTGCCATTTTCCACGACACCCCCTTAGGAGCGTTGTCAAGGGAAGTATGAGAAGAATAAACAGCCACGCCGGCACTCAGTGCCATCATGACACATTGTTCCGGCATAGTAGCCCCTGTAATGTGCCTCAGCGGCTTGAACAGCAACGGATGATGCGATATAATCAGATTGCACCCTAATTCTATCGCCTCGTTTACCACGCTGGCGGTAACATCCACGCACACCAGTGCGCCCGTGCATTCCACATCGGCACGGCCTACCTGAAGCCCGCTGTTGTCATACTCTTCCTGACGGGCAAGAGGAGCAAGCTCCTGCAAATGGTGCAGAATTTCCTGAATCAGCATGGGGCAGTCAATATATTATTTTTCTTCGGGGAGCACCACATCTATGCACAGCTCCTGCAATTGGGAATCGTCAATACGCGAGGGTGCATCTATCATAGTGTCTCTACCGGAATTATTCTTGGGGAAAGCAATCACATCCCTGATTGAGTCAAGGCCGGCGAGTATTGACACGAAACGGTCAAAGCCGAATGCCAGTCCGCCGTGAGGTGGTGCTCCGAACTTGAATGCATTCATCAGGAAGCCGAACTTGTACTGGGCATCTTCTTCCGACAGTCCGAGCAACCGGAACATCTTGTCCTGAAGTTTCGCATCATGAATACGGATTGAGCCTCCGCCAAGTTCATTGCCGTTTACCACCATATCGTATGCTGTGGCGCGCACGGCTCCGGTATCGCTGTCAAGTTTGTCTATATCCTCGGGGTTGGGCGAGGTGAACGGATGGTGCATGGCGTAATAACGCTGTGTCTCGTCATCCCATTCAAACAACGGGAAATCAACCACCCACAAGCATGAGAATTTCTGCGGGTCGCGAAGCCCGAGGCGTGAACCCATTTCCAAACGAAGTTCACACAGCTGCTTGCGTGTGCGCATTGTCTGACCGCAAAGTATCAGCATAAGATCGCCGGGCTTGGCTCCGCCGCGTTCACCCCACGCACGAAGTTCATCTTCGCTGTAGAATTTGCTTACGGAGCTCTTAATTGAGCCGTCTACCTCAAATTTAACCCACATCATACCTTTCGCTCCTATTTGCGAGCGTTTCACAAATTCAGTGAGCTGGTCAAGTTGTTTGCGTGTGTAGTCGGCACAGCCGGGAGCTACTATGGCACCCACATATTCGGCATCGTCCATCACTGAGAATCCCTTGCCGCCGGTAAGGTCTTTCAGCTCAACAAACTCCATACCGAAGCGGGTATCGGGTTTGTCGCTGCCATACAGGCGCATAGCATCCGCCCATGTCATGCGGGGGAAAGGCTCTGTGAAATCAATATCCTTCACATATTTGAATATATGCTTCACAAGGCCCTCAAACATTTGCAGCACATCCTCCTGCTCCACAAACGACATCTCACAGTCAATTTGTGTAAATTCAGGCTGACGGTCGGCACGCAGGTCCTCATCACGGAAGCATTTTACAATCTGAAAATATCTGTCAAAGCCGCTGACCATAAGCAACTGCTTGAATGTCTGGGGGCTTTGGGGCAAAGCATAGAATTCACCGGGATTCATGCGCGAAGGCACGACGAAATCGCGTGCTCCCTCGGGGGTTGATTTGATGAGCACCGGAGTCTCAACCTCAAGAAATCCCTTGGAGTCAAGATAGCGGCGGATTTCAAATGCCATGCGGTGACGCAGCTCCAGATTACGGCGCACGCAGTTGCGGCGCAAATCCAAGTAACGGTAACGCATACGCAGGTCATCTCCACCGTCAGTGTCGTCCTCAATTGTGAATGGGGGCACTTCGCTGCGGTTGAGCACCTTGAGATCTGTAGCTATAATTTCTATATCGCCGGTAGGTATATTGGCATTCTTATTGGAACGCTCTGCTACATTACCGGTAACCTGTATCACATATTCACGGCCCAGATGATTGGCCGCCTCATGCAAGTCTGCATTGACATCGGAGTTGAACACCAGCTGAGTGATGCCGTAACGGTCTCGAAGGTCTATGAATGTCATGCCGCCCATTTTGCGGATGCGCTGCACCCAGCCGGCAAGTGTTACCGTGGAGCCCACATTGCTAATGCGAAGCTCACCGCATGTGTTGGTTCTGAACATAATGATATATATGGTTATGTTATATTTGCATTGTTACAAAATTCTCACAAAATTACATCATTATTTGCAAACTCCCACTAATTTTGCAACGATTTTTAAAATTACATCGCTTATGAGTTCTATGATATTCACCGTTCTGCTTCTTTTGGTCTCAAATGTGTTCATGACTTTCGCATGGTACGGCCACTTGAAACTCCAGACATCGGGTATTTCAACCAACTGGCCTCTATACGCCATAATCCTGTTTTCATGGGGCATAGCCTTGTTGGAATATTGTTTTCAGGTTCCGGCCAACCGTATTGGTTATCAAGGCAATGGCGGTCCGTTTTCTCTCATGCAGCTCAAGGTAATGCAAGAGGTCATCACTCTTGTTGTGTTTGTCGTATTCAGTTCCTTAATGTTCAGCGAATTTACTTTCAAATGGAATCATGCTGCCGCAGCACTGCTGTTGGTCGGCGCGGTATATCTTGTGTTTATGGATTAATTTGCCTATCTTTGTAAACCTAAACGCGAAACCACTGAACTCATGAAAAAACTCTTGCTTTGTGTGGCACTCGGATATTGCGCCACAACCGCCGCATTGGCTGTCACTCCGCTATGGATGCGTGATGTGAAAATTTCGCCCGACGGCGAGCAGATAGCCTTTACATACAAAGGTGATATATATAAGGTATCTTCCAAAGGAGGCACCGCTGTACGCCTCACATCACAACCTACCCCCTACGAAAGTGCTCCGGTATGGAGTCCCGACGGCAAACAGATAGCATTTGCAAGCGACCGCTACGGTGGCTCTGATGTTTTTGTCATGTCGGCTGATGGTGGCACTCCTGTGCGTCTCACTTTCAATGGCGCCAAAGAAACTCCGGTGGCATTTACCCCTGATGGCAAGAATGTGATTTTCACAGCCTCGATACAGGCACCGGCTTCCACTGCCCAATTCCCCACCACCCGCCTCTCGCAACTTTACTCCGTTCCGACCAAAGGAGGCCGTGCAGTGCAGATTCTTGGCACAGCCGCCGAATCCGTCTCTTTCCTACCTGACGGGCAATCATTCGTCTATCAGGACATAAAAGGATTTGAGGACACTTGGCGCAAACATCACATTTCGTCCGTGACACGCGACATTTGGCTGTACAATGCCCCGCAGAACTCCCACACTAATCTTTCCGCACACCCCGGAGAGGACCTCAATCCGGTTATCTCACCTGACGGCACCACTGTATATATGCTCAGCGAGCGCAACGGCGGTTCTATGAATGTTTACTCCTTCCCGGTAGCCAACCCGCAACAGGTCACACCGCTCACCTCTTTCACACGCCATCCGGTCCGCTTCCTCTCCCGTGCCGCCGACAATGGCACCCTCGCCTACACCTACGATGGTGAAATCTATACGCAACAGCCCGACGGAAAGCCCCGGAAACTCGACATTACACTCACATACGACGATATTGACCCAGTATCAGATTTTTCGGCTTCCAATGTGTCTGATGTGGCCGTAAGTCCTGACGGCAAGCAAGTGGCATATATCAGTCGCGGCGAAGTGTTCGTCACAGCCACTGAATACCCGTCGGTAAAGCAGATTACCCATACACCCGAAGGAGAAAGCGACCTGTGCTGGGGCGCTGACGGCCGCGAGCTTTACTACACATCCGAGCGTTCGGGACACTACAACATCTATCGCGCAAAAATCGCCCGAAAGGACGACCCCAATTTTTCCAATGCCACTCTCATCACAGAAGAGCCTGTGATTGACAATAACGACATTGACAGAACCATGCCGAGCATATCGCCCGACGGCAAGACGATGGTATTCAGTGCCGACCGCACTCGCCTCATGGCCTTGGATCTTAAAACAGGTCAGGTGCGCGACCTTGCCGACGCATCCATTATCCAGCCGCATCGCAACAAGGGCATGCATGTTGTGTGGAGTCCCGACAGCAAATGGATTGCACTTGAATACATCAACCTTCATCATGATCCTTACAGCGATATTGCCGTGATTGACATGAAATCAGGCAAGATGCACAAAATCACCGAATCAGGATACTTCAATCAGAACCCTCGCTGGGCCATGGACGGCAAAGCATTGCTTTATGATTCCGAGCGTTACGGCATGCGCAACCATGCTTCTTGGGGTTCGCTTTACGATGTCATGATGGTGTTCTTGGACGATGACGCTTACCAGAAATACAAACTTTCTGAAGAGGACTATGCCCTGCTGAAAGAAGTGGAAGATGCCCGCGAAAAAGCGGCCAAGAAAGCCAAGGAGAAAAAAGACTCCAAAAACAAAAAAGCAAAAAAAGACAAAAAGAAAGGCTCCAAGAACAATGACCAAAAAGAAGCCAAGCCTGATTGGGTCCCTGACTTCAACGGCCTTGACAAACGTACCGTACGGCTCACCCCCAACTCATCCGATATCGCCGATGGTCTCATAACCTCAGACGGTGCCACACTGTACTATCTTAGCGCGGTGGAAGGCGGATATGACCTGTGGAAACGCGACTTGCGAAAAGGCGATGTGTCATTGGTCAAGAAACTTGATGCCGGACACATGGCAATGACCATGGATAAAAATGGTGTCATGTACCTTCTCGGACGCTCTCCGAAACGATTTGACCCCAAGGGCGAAAAGCTCAAAAGCATATCTCTTGGAGGAACACTGAAAATGGATCGCTCCAAAGAACGCGAATACATGCTGCGCCATGTATTCAATGAGGTTAACGAGCGGTTCTATGTCAAAGACCTCAATGGCGTTGACTGGAAAGGATACTACGAGGATTACGCCAAATTCTTGCCCCACATTGCCAACAACTACGACTATGCTACCCTGCTCAGCGAATTGCTTGGAGAACTTAACGTGTCACATTCCGGTGGACGCTACTATCCTCGCGGAGCCAAAGAGCCCACAGCATCACTCGGCCTGCTCTACGACCTTACCTTTGCAGGCCCCGGAATGAAAGTAGAAGAGATTGTGGCTGACGGTCCGTTTGACCGCTCCAACACCGCCATGCTGCCCGGTTCCGTAATCACAGCCATCAACGGCGTCCAACTCACTGATTCTGTTGGCACTGACGAAATCCTAAACGGACTTCGCGGCAAAAAAACATTGGTGGAGTTCACGCTCCCATCCGGCAAATCCGCAAGCGAAGTCGTGCTCCCCATAAGCACCGGTGCCATGAACAGCCTCATGTATGACCGTTGGATCAAGCAGCGTGAAGCCGATGTAGAGCGACTCAGCAACGGCCGTCTCGGCTATCTGCATCTCGCGTCCATGAGCGATGACAGCTTCCGCGAAATCTACGACAAGCTCCTTGGAAAATATGTGGACAAGGAAGGAATTGTTATCGACACACGTTGGAACGGCGGCGGACGACTTCATGAAGATATTGAAGTGCTTTTCAGCGGCAAAACCTACCTCACGCAGGAAATTCACGGAGTGGAAACCACGATCATGCCATCGCGCCGCTGGAACAAGCCCAGCATCATGGTTATAGGAGAGGCCAACTACTCCAATGCCCACGGCACCCCATGGGTGTACAAGCACTGCAACCTCGGCTCTCTTGTGGGCATGCCCGTCCCCGGCACCATGTCAAGCGTGAACTGGGAAACTCTTCAGGATCCCACTCTTGTTTACGGCATGCCGGTAATAGGATTCCGCACCGCTCAAGGCAATTATCTTGAAAACACCCAGCTTGAGCCGGACATCAAGGTTGCAAACGACCCCGCTACATTAGTTAAAGGCGAAGACACTCAGCTGAAAGTAGCCGTAGAAACTTTACTTAAACAAATTGACGCATTGAAATAATGGCAAAGATAGGAGATACTGTCCGCTACCTCAACTCAGTAGGAGGCGGCACAATTGTGAGAATTGACGGCAACATGGCCTATGTGGACGAAGACGGATTTGAAACTCCGGTTCTGCTTCGTGAATGTGTTGTAGTCGCTTCGGGTTCGGCTCCCAAACCTGAGCCTAAGTACACAACCTCGGCACCCAAACCCGCCCCGTCTGCCACCCCTTCAGCACCTGCGCCCGTTGCAGTGGAAATCACTCAGGACGATATTGCCGAAACTCCCGAAGGTGAACAGCTCAATGTTGTGCTCGCATACGAGCCTCGCGAAATAAAGCACATCAACACCACCGAGTTTGATGCCTACCTTGTCAATGACTCCAACTATTACCTGTACTTCACATACCTCACCCGCTCCGATGCCGACCGGGGATGGACCACACGCTATGCCGGCATAGTAGAGCCAAACATACAGGTGTGGCTCGGCGAAGTGCTCCGTTCCGACATTCCTCACATGGAACGCATCGCGGTGCAGCTCATAGCCTTCAAACGCGATAAGGAGTTCGCCATCAAGAATCCCATCGCAGTGGAGACCCCTTTTGACAACACCAAATTCTTCAAGCTCCACTGTTTTCACGACAATATTTACTTCGACTCTCCAGTGATTGCCGTTGACATAGTGAAAAATGATGTGCCGGTAAAACGCCTCTCCATTGATTCCGCACGGATTGAAGATGCCATCAAAGCCAAAAAAGCCGCAGACCGGCAGCAGCGCAGGCCGGTGCAGAAACGCAAAAAAGCCTCAAAGCTTAATGGCGACATAATAGAAGTTGACCTGCATATTCATGAGCTTATTGATAACATTCGCGGCCTGAGCAACGCGGATATGCTCAACCTGCAAATTGACGAATTCCGGCGCGTGATGGATGAAAACATCAGCCACAAGGGCCAGAAAATAGTTTTCATCCATGGCAAAGGCGAAGGGGTGCTCCGCCAGGCATTGCTCAAAGAGCTCAACCACCGCTACAAAGGGCATGATGTGCAGGACGCATCATTCCGCGAATACGGATTCGGCGCCACTCAGGTCACCATAAAATGATAATCTGTTTCTCTGGCACCGGCAATTCCCTTGCCGTGGCTAAGGAATTAGCTGCGCTCGCCCACTACACCGTCTGGCAGTTGGGCGAGCCGCTTTCATCTCCTCCGGCCATAGCTCCCGGCGAAAATATAGTGTGGGTTATGCCATGCCACTCTTGGGGCATGCCCAAATGGATGGCAAAAGTGCTCAAAACACTGCCCCTCGTCGGCGCAGAACAATCCGACCATTATCTTGTCATGACATGTGGTGATGACATAGGACTTGCCCATCTCCAGTGGCGCAATGCAATCAAACGAAAAGGCTGGAAACCCGTAGGCACATATTCCGTTGCCATGCCCAACACCTACATTCTTCTGCCCGGATTTGATGTTGACGCCCCGGAGGTAGCCAACCATAAATTACAAGAAATGCCCTCTCGCGTGACAAAAATATGGCATGGCATCAAATGCCGGGCACGTGTTGATGATGTGGTGCGCGGAGCCGTGCCATGGATTAAAACAAGACTCGTCTATCCCCTTTTCATGCGATTCCTGACCTCTCCCAAACCATTTCATTTCACGGATGCATGCATTGGATGCGGATTGTGTGCCCGCGTTTGCCCGCTGAAAAACATCTCAATGCAGCATAATCATCCACACTGGGGCAAAGACTGCACCCTTTGTCTCGGATGTTACCATGCATGCCCTACGCATGCCGTGGCTTACGGACACGCCACCGACCACAAAGCCCAAAAACAAACTGTCAATATCTCACGCTAAGAGTTAAAATCGGCTAAATCCACATATTTATTCTGACCTTGTGCAGCATAGCCATCATTACAGCATACACCACAGCCTCGGCATCATCAGCCTCTACCGTCATCGCCGCAATTCCATGCACTTTTAACGCTTCCAACTCCTCTTTCCCCGGCAGCGTAGCACCGTTCACCGCTATTATTCTGCCACCATAACTGTTGGGATAAGGTTTGTCAACGCGATAATCATTCCAGCCTTTTGCAATCGCTAAAGGAAAACATCCGACGGTAGAAACAACCACATCTATATCGCCCCAATTTCTACATATTATGGCCACTGATCTCGCCATTGCCTCAGCGTCATTGTAACATCCCGGATGATACTGTGCTCCGGTTTTGCGTGCCAGTTCCGACCCTGCCGCACCATCACCGCCCATAAAAGCCACCTTGCAGCCAACGGAGCGCAACTGCTCCACCAACCGCACATCCGGTGGCAATCCGGCTCCGACAATCAGCACTCTACGCTCCGCAAACGGTATCCCCCACATCCCGGGCTTGCTTCCGAGCGAAGCCACCTTGTGCACACACTTTCGGGGCACACCGCTCCGGTGCTCCTCCATTTTACGCTCAAGATAATTGTCGGCCATTATTCCTTTGGCTTGAGGTCAGTAGCCGGATCCGACCCTATCACCGGATCTTCGTCAATAGCATGCGGTCCCTTGATTTTCAACTTTATAGCATCAAATCCCAAGCCATACACCCCGTTCACATTCGCTTGCGTGATAAAGGCATTGGGATCAATGCTCTTGATTATGCGAAATATGTTCACCGACTCAATCTTGCGGCACATGACCAAAAGCACTTTCACCTCCTGCTTGCTGTACCACCCCATACCCGAAAGCACCGTGCAGCCGCGATTGGCCTGATTATTGATTGCCGTCGCGATTTTGTCCCAATGCTTCGAGAATATGGTAAACTGCATAGCCTGACGGTTGGTATTGATAATCATATCAGCCATATACGCCACAATCACCAATATCACAAGACCATACACCACCGTATCTATCTGATGAAATATGAAATAGCTTGATGATATGATGCATATATCGCAATACAGCATCGTGCGTCCCATACTCACATTTGACCGTTTTGTAACCATCGCCGCAACTATATCGGTTCCGCCGGTACTGCCGTTGTGAGTAAACACCATTCCAAGCCCCATGCCGCATAGCAACGCGCCCAATATAATATTCATAAACGGTTGCCCCTCAACCAGTGGAGTTGGGAACACCGGCGTGAGCACACCGATAAACAACGATATTACTGTGGCTCCGAACACTGTGCGTATCACAAATTGGCGACCGACAACCCTGAATGCAAAAAACAGCAATATCAGGTTGATGGCATATTGCGACACCGCCACCGGCACACCCGTTCCAAAGGCATTCAGCGTCACGAAATATATAATTGTGCCCAAACCGGTCACGCCACCTATCACCACCTTTTCAGGAAATATAAATGCCGTGAAGCCGAATGAATACAAGAAAATACCGAACACTATCACTGCATAATCGCGCAGCGACAGCAGAAGCTGCTTACGGGAAACGCTGTGTGCCATGGTTCTTGGATATTAAGGTGCTTCTATGTTCAATAAAACTTGCGTATGCCCATTATTTCGCGAGCCTCCCTGAGGGTTTCGGCTGCACGGGCGCGAGCTTTTTCAGCCCCCATCTTCACCACGCGGCCCAGATATTCATCGTTTGATCGTATGTCAAGAATCCTCTCGCGGATAGGAAGGGTTATAGCCAGAATATCTTCCGCCAACTGCTTTTTCATATCACCGTAACGAATTGAGCAGTCGGCATAAGCATCGCGGTAATGTTGCACTACCTCGGGCGTTGAAGTAAGCTCCATTAGAGTCAGCAGATTCTGCACCGGCAGTGAAATAGGCTGGTTCTTCTCTTTCGGTCCCTCATCAGTCACGGCCTTCATCACTTTTTTACGTAGAGTCTTCTCATCATCAATCAGATATATGCAGTTTCCTTCGCTCTTGCCCATCTTGCCCGAACCGTCAAGACCCGGCACCTTCACTGCCGCCCCGCCGAACGTAAAGTTGGCAGGTTCCGGAAACAGATCCACACCATAAAATGAATTGAATCGGCGCGCAAACCTGCGTGTCAGCTCCAGATGCTGCTCCTGATCCTTGCCCACCGGCACATGGCTCGCTTTCTGGATAAGAATATCCACAGCCATCAGTGTCGGATAGGTAAGCAATCCTGCATTCACGCGCTTATTTGACTCGTTACCTATTATCTCTTTCTCTATATCGTCACTGTCGCTTTTTATTCCAAGCTGTTTGCGTGCCTTGTCCTTAAACGATGCAGTGCGCATAAGCTCTCCTATACCCACATGCATGTTCAGCAGCAGATAAAGCTCGCTCACTTCAGGCACGTCACTCTGCACAAACAGCGTACTCTTTTCCGGATCCAGACCGGCAGCAAGATATTCCGCGAGTATGTTCTTCACATTCTCATGCAGCTGCACCGGATCGGGATTGGTAGTAAGCGCATGTAAGTCTGCGATAAAAAACATCGGATCATAGTTGTGGCTGTCATCATTCTGCATGCGCACAAACTTGCTCAACGCACCGAAATAATTTCCAAGGTGCAGATTACCGGTGGCACGGATGCCACTCAATACTATCTCTTTTTTGGAATTTTCCATATATATACCTTTATTATAAATCGTTATGAATCAGAATCTATATCCCAATGTACCCGCGAAATTAACATTGTGCACTTGCGGATGCTCCACACCGTTAGGCGAAGAAGCGGTGTTTTTCACACCTATTTGAGCTTTGCATCCCACCACGAGATGAGGACCGAAATTGAGGCTTGTGCCAAGATAAAAACCTATATCCCCGCGCAGGAACACATTCTCGAATGTATCGTCGCAATGAAAATAATCCATCTTGCGGTCTATTTTCTCCATCACAAGCTCGTCAAGAGCATTGACCGATCCACGGTACAGCACCTGACGTTGCTTGCCCGCAAAACCAAATGCGTAATATGCTCCGCAGTCCACATTCCACCTCACACTGTGAGCCACATTAAAGCGGAATGACACAAACACCGGAATGTTTGCATACCACATGTCATTGTTCAGATACACCGCACTCATCGTCTGGGTCCCCGGACTGACCACTGCCATATCCATAGTGTACGATGAATGTATCAAATTGATTTCCGTGCCGAAGCCCAAATAGTCACGCAGTCCGAAAACACCACGGGCGCCAAGGCCCAGCACATGTCCCATATTGGTGCGCATGTTCTCTATTTGCGGAAAACAGCTCTTGTAATTGCTTATCACTGTGGCCGTACCGGCTATTGCATGCACTTCTGTCTCTATAAACTTTGGGGCCGGTCCGCGCTGAAAAAATGCCGGCTCCTGTCCGTTAGCTCCGATACTGCACAATAGCATGGCACTCGCCATAATTATTGATGATAATTTCATAGCAATCGTAGATTTTATGCCCCAAAGATAATGATTTTTTCCCACAACCCCACTACTATCCCCACGCCGTTTTATTACATATTTTTTTAATGTTCAAAAGTTGAACCATACACCTTTATTCGTTATCTTTGCGCTATCATTCATTTAACTCTGTTTTTTATGAAAAAACTTCTACTTTCTATTATTACTATGATGGTGAGCGTTGTTCTCGTCAATGCCACCGATGTGAAGTTTGACTTCGCTACTGATACTTACGGGCTTACTCGGTACAGCAATTCCGAAAAAAACCCTCCCTACATTGACAATGGCACCAAATGCACCAATGGGGATGTCACTATCACATTATTTAAAGCTGACGGCAAAAATGGCATGCGCCTTTGGACCGATGGTTTGCGTTTTTATCAGAAATCTGATGCCGGATTGGAAATAAGCGTTCCCGCCGGACAGACCATAAGCAAAATTGTACTTACATACAATAGCGGTGCTGTATTTGCTCTTGCCGATGGTTACACCGGCACTTATGACAACGGTACTTGGACCGGTAACGCCGAATCAGTAAAACTCAACTACACCGCCACTGCCAACAAGGCCCTCTACACCGTTACCGTTACTTTCGCCGGCGAGGCTCTTCCCGGTCAGGATCTCACTGAACCCGAAATCACCATGGAAGCCCACAACATGGTTTCCATCTATCAGGCAGAAGAATCACCCATCTATTACACCACCGACGGCACAAGCCCTCTCACCGACAAATATGAACCTACTGCCGCAGCCAAACAGTACTCCGCTCCTTTTGCCATAACTGCCCCCTGCACCGTCAAGGCTGCCGCCTACGAAGACGGCTCATTCAGCGCAGTTGTTTCTAAGGAAGTGTACCTCAATGAGGTTACTTCTATCGCTTCCTTTATCAGCAATGGCAGTCCCAACACCACTCTGCTTAACGCTCCCGTTACCGTGCTGTACAAAAACGGTCGTTATCTGTGGGTAAAAGACGCAGCCAGCTATATCCTTATCTACAATGGCTCCGACATTGAACTTCCCGCCCTCACCAACGGACAGCAGATTGCATCCGTCACCGGCTCCTACAAACTTCAGAACGGTGTCATTCCTGAAATCGTGCCTGAAGCCATAGGTGATGTCACCGCAGGCACCGCCGTAGATCCGGTTCTCACAACCGTTGCCACTATCAATGCTGCTGAAGTCAGCAACATCATCAACCATTATTTCCGTCTCCAGAACGTGGACATCGTTGCTGGCTCTGCCGCCAACAATTACACCATTACTCAGGGCACTGACAAACTCACCGGATACAATCAGTTTGCCAACGCCTCCTACTACGATGTTCTGGAAATACCCGAAGGCACTGGCTTCACCATCGAAGGTTTCATCAGCTGCTACAACAACAATGTACAGTTCGTATTCACTAAAATTGACGGAGGCGTAGTCAAGGAAACTGTTGCCACACCCGAGTTCTCTCCCGAAAGCGGCGAACTGGCCGAAGGCGACAAGATTACCATAACTTGCGCCACCGAAGGTGCTGTCATCTACTATACAACCGATGGCTCCAACCCTGCTGATGGTGGCTCTGAATACACCCAGCCTATCGCATTCACCGGTTCTCAGATGACCATCAATGCCATTGCTACAAAAGCTGACATGTTTGACAGCGATATGGCCACCGCCAACTACACCCTCAAAGTTGCTGGTCAGGAAACTGCCCAATTTAATTTCGGTGAGGGTGGCAACGCCGCATCTATTGCGTCCAAAGCCATTGAAGCCGGCAACTCTCAGGAAGCCGAGGGCACCAACAATCTTGATGGCGTAGTATTTACGCTCAGCCCCATGACTGTCACCGTTGCCAAGTCTGAAGGTACCAATGAACCTCGCTGGTGGAAAACCGAGACCATTAAAGAGGAACTGCGCGTTTACAAAAACAACACTATCACCATTAACCTTACCGAAAACGGCTATAAGCTCACAAAGGTAGAATTCACTCAGGGCACCGCAGCTGCCAACAATTTCAAGGCTCTCAAACTCGCTGCTTCTACAAACCTCGGAGCTGATGCTACCGGCGAATGGAACAACGACACCAAAACTTGGATTGCTCCCGCTACAGGACTTGTTAACCAAATCGTGTTCACTGTTGACCCAGATAACAACGCTCGCCTATGTGGCATCAATGTAGTCTATGTTCAGGACCCCAATGGTCAGGCCAAAATCGACACCATTGCTGTTGACAACAGCAATGCCCCCGTTGAATACTACAATCTTCAGGGCATGCGAATGAGCAGCAGCAACCTCCCCGCCGGCATCTATATCCGCCGTCAGGGCACCGAAGTTACCAAAGTGTACGTGGCTCATTGATCCACGCTGCATAAACACATTAAGGGTGCGACCTCCGGGCCGCACCCTTTCTTTATCATCAATTCCAAGAAATCAATTGTAAAACACGATTAATTAAATTAGCCATATCAGCCAAACAAGCTGAAAACAAGAGCACTCTATTCATCTCTCCTCTAGGCCCTACGCTAATCCAAGCTTGGAGCCATGAGAACAACCGGTCACCAGAATCGTCTCCTGCGTGGGAAAAAGCCAAAACGGAACAAAGGACCAAAGGATGTCACATAAGTGGACCGGGGGGAGTTGCGACCATAATAGCTGGCAGAGTGGATTTGAGAAGAAACAATCATAGGATCATTACCATTTTGCACCGCTTTTGTAAATAAATCCATTATTTCATACTTGTTACCGAAATTGGCTTTGGGCTGCATCAGAATTTCTGATACCACCTCACGAATAGAGCGCGGATATATTATGAATGTATTGTCGGCATCACAGGTAACATTCTTAAATTCACTGCTCCCGAAAAACACGATAACAGAATAAATTGGAATTCCCGGATTCTGCGGCAAACATCGCCTTATGGCTTGGATATGTCCGGCATTCTGCATAACCGGATTATAAAAACGGTGCTTTTCTCTGCCATACGCCAATATCTGCGTCCAGTATCTTTGATGTTCGTTTCCAAAAATCCAACCGCTATAATCTTTTACCTCAAAGATAATTATGCCGGCTTTTGTTGCAACAGCCACATCTATTTGCGTGTACTCTCCATTCGGTTTTCTAATATACAAGTCATGAAATATGGCTTTGGGATTGATGCCTGCCTTCAATAAATTCAGTATCACCCTACGTTCGGACCACTCCCCACGGGCAATAGGAGTAACCTGTTCTATTAGTTCACGCTCTTTTAGCTTGACATAAACAAGGTATGTTTTCTCATAGGTAAAACGAATACAACTCAATACAACAACTTCCACTGAGTATCAGTTATTTATGTAAGTTGGAAATTCTATTGAGTTTATTTATTTTGTATTGTTTTGCGCATTTAGTACACCATAAGTACACCATTTGCCCATTTCGATTGTTAATAGATGTTGTGGGCGATTTTCGTGTTTCACAACACGGAACTATCTTTGCTTTACGAACACAAAATTAATTCTTTATGGGCAGATTACCAAATAAACTGAAACAGAATCCGAAGCTCGTCCAGAGAGAGATGTCCGACGGACGTGCGAGCCTTTGGCTGGAGTATTATCTCGGTCGAAGTGAATCCCCCGTATACGACGATGACGGCAATCCTGTCCTCTACGAGTCGGGGGCAATGAAAGGAAAACCTAAGTATCAAATAAAGCATTTGCGGAAGAAAGAGGCTATCAATCTCTATGTGTGGCTGCATCCACGCACGGCTCAGGAGCGTCAGCAGAACAAGAATACTCTCCAGCTTGCCGAAAAGATACGCTTTGAGAAAGAGCAGGAGATGCTGGAAGACCGCAAGGGCTATCGGCTTAAAAGGGAGAAAGAATCAAATTTCATTCGTTATTTCCAGCAGCACTGCGACAACGAGGCTTTTACTATGCCTGTCAGAAAGTCCTATAAATATTCGCTTATCCGTTTTAAGGAATACCTTGGCTTGACACCGAGATACTCTAAGTATGTCAACGTCATGCCGATGGATGCCGTTACTCCCGACCTCGTGCTTGGATTTACCAATTACCTGCGCAGCAAATGCTCCGGAGAGGGTCCGCGCAAAAATTACCATTGGTTCAAGAAAGTCCTTGCCGATGCCGTTGAGGAGGATTTGATAAAGAAGAATCCGTGCAAGGGTATAAGAATTGTCTATGACACGAATGTGGTATTGAAAGAAATCCTGACCCCGAAAGAAATCAACCGCCTTGCGACATTCCGCTATGAAGGGGAACACCGTGAGGTTCAGCGAGCTTTTATATTCTGCTGTTTCACAGGATTACGCTACTGCGATGTGTCGGCTCTTACATTCGCCAATGTCGATTATGAGAGTATGGTGATGAGGTTCAACCAGAAGAAAAGCGCGGGGAGAAGCGCTCATGCCGCAGTTGTTACGCCACTGAACAACGAGCTGCTACGGCTTATCGGCAATCCCAAAGAGGAAAATAATCCGAAAGAACGTATCTTCAACCTGCCCCATACAGACACTGCAAGAAAACATCTTTCCCGATGGGTAAGTCTTGCCGGAATAAAGAAGAGCATTACGTGGCATTGCTCCCGCCATAGTTTTGCCGTCAATCTGCTCAATTCCGGAGCGGATATAAAGACAGTATCTTCGCTGCTTGGTCATGCGAGCATCAAGATGACCGAAAAGTATCTGCACGTCATTGACCAGCGCAAGCAGAAAGCCATCAACAAGCTCGGCAAAGTGGCCTTTGATGTTGATTGATGCTGATAATACCCCGTGGCATTTTTGACACTTTGGCACTTTCGCTTGTTATAGTGTTGTATAGGCGGTCAAAAGTGACTACCTTTGCGATAAGATTCAACGTCATAATGTTTTTGTTTCATTTTTGACGTGGATTTAGTGGTTGGACATCGGGAGGGAAACCCGATGTCCTTTTTCTCTCATTGAAATTTTCGGAAATATCAGTGTTTAATCCTTATATGTCAAAAATTTGTTGTATCTTTGTACTCAAACAACTAAAATCCTCAGATATGGCAAGACCAATTAAAGAAACCCCTGTATTGAAGGGAAAAGACGCAGAGCGATTCGCAGAACGAATGGCTACTGTTGGACGTGCCTCCGCCAAAGAAATTGAGGAGGCTCGCAAAGCCTACGAAGCTTTCAAAGCCATCAGCACCTTTCCGATGTGATTATGGATTTTGAAAAATTCACATTTCGGCAGATTGAAGCCGACACAGAGATAAAGCCGTTTGATTGTGGAGATTCCGATTTGAACGGCTTTCTTTTTGATGACGCCAAGAATTATCTTGACGCCATGCTTGCCGTGACATATCTGCTTGAAGATAATGAGGCAGATAGAACCGTTGCATATTATTGTCTGCTGAATGACAAGATAGAACTTGACCCCGACGAAAAATCGAAGTGGAACAAAATTAACCGGAAGATACCAAACAATAAACGATACCATGCTTATCCGGCAGTCAAAATTGGACGTTTGGGAGTATCTCGGGAGTATGCCAATAAGCATATAGGACAAATGGTTCTTATGCAGATTAAAATGATTTTTTCTCGTATGACATTAAGCGGGTGCAGGTTTATTACAGTGGACGCTTATTCAAATGCTGTTCCGTTCTATGAGAAATGTGGATTCCATTGTCTTTCTGACAAGGATGTCAATGAGCCTACCAGAGCCATGTATTTTGATTTGATGTACTATAAGAAATAGTTTTATCTACATCTATCAATATGTCTTATACGCTTGTATAGTGCGACTTGTTACGCAGATTCGCCCTCAGAGGCTCCAAAAATTTGGATATTTCGTAACTGTTTTGTAACTTAGCCGCCGAAATAAGAATCAAGCAGGAATTATGAAAGACACACGTCGGCCAATGTCAGACTAATGTCGGGCATGGCTGAACAATTTCATTTTTTCTTTTGTTAGGAAGTTATCTAAGGTTAGGTGGCAGTAGCCCTGACCCCTCGCGACATTGCGAAGCACCGACCCTGAGCGGCGGTGACGGTTGTCGCACCTCTGCCACACCCCTGCAAAAGGGTGACCACGATGAATTGAATACATATTACGAGACCTCGCCAAAGGCACGTCTGGACAGACGTATCGGCAAGGCCCCGCTTTTTTATTGCCCGTCCGGAAGGGCAGTAAGGTAATCAATCCATCTACGTTCACCCTGAAGCATATCGCATGGACGCAAGTCCGATATTATTTTGCAGTGTCTGCCGGCCTTTTAATCCTCCGGGTGTAGTCATCGGGCCGGTGTGACACAATAACTATGACCTGACGACACCCGCCTACCCGTATGTTGAGCATACAGCATATCACTTATCATCTGAAAACTGATGCGTGAGAGTATTCAAAACAATCCACAACCCACTAATCCACTTTTCCCAAAAATGCAAAACATTTCTGAATTCCTGAATCTTCCTTTCATCGAGGTTCTGAAGCTCCTCATGAAAGGCGCGGTAGAGGATTACCTCACTGAATCGGGAGTGCTGGCAGCTATTGCCGCCATTCCCGCAAAAGCGACGAAAAAAGACAATGAAGGCCTTAACGCCGAAGAAGCCCTTGAGTTTCTCAACACCAACGGCTATCCCATCAAGAAAGGACAGCTCTACAAGGAGACGAGCGAAAAGACCATCCCACACAAGAAGTTCGGCAACAAGCTCCATTTCAAGGCCCACGAACTTCTGGCATGGGCTGAAAGCAGACTTAAGGACAGCAATGCCGTGGGTGTGCTCGTTCCCAATGACAAGCCCAAGAAGAAAGGGGGCAGCCGATGAAAAAGGAAACGACAATCTCAGTAAAGGCTACCTTGTCCAAGCCCAAGGTCAGCGAGAAAAAAGCGAGCGCAAAGAAAGCTGCAAAAGCTGACGATGTGTGCGCAGACACTCCGACAGAAGTGACAAATCAGCAGAATGAGTTGCCGCCTTGTCATGCGGATGACATGGTGACCAATCAGTCAGCAACATCTGACTGCCTGATTGCAACAAAACCGACTGCGCAGATTATCAGCGGTTTCCCCATTGATGTCCTGCCTGTAAAGTTGCAGGAGATTGTCAACGAGGCAAACGCCACTCTCGGTTTTCCGAAAGACTACATCGCAGGCTCGATGCTGACTGCTATGGCCGCTGTAATCGGCAACACCCATTCGGCGGAAGCTATGGCGGGGTGGAAGGAATACGCCATTCTTTTCGTTGCCCTTGTCGGATGCCCCGGTGTCTGCAAGAGCCACCCGCTCAGTTACCTCATGCAGCCGCTCATCGACCACGATGCCGGGAAAGCGGCTCAGTTTGCCGAGGCGTTGAAACGCTACAATGCGGCTATGGAACTGCCACCGAAAGAAAGGGTAGCCAACGGTTACGAACTCAACCCTGCCGAACCCCGGCGCGTCAGGTTCATGATGCAGGACGTGACCAACGAGGCGGTACACCGTATTCTCTCGGAAAATCCACGCGGACTGATACTGATGTATGACGAGCTTGCCGGATGGGTAAAGAATTTCAACCGCTACAACAGCGGTTCGGAATCGGAGTTCTGGATGTCGGTGTTCAACCACAAGGTCGCCATGTCCGACCGCAAGAGCAGCCAGAGCGGGGTGTTTATCCGCAACCCGTTCCTTTGCGTCATCGGCACGATACAGCCGAAGGTGCTTACCGACCTCGCCGCGAACAACCGCAACGCCAACGGTTTTATGGAGCGCATACTCTATGTGTTCCCGGCCGACCAGAGCAAACCGAAATGGGACCGCTCCCGCCGACTGCCGTCATTCGACATTGCAGCCGCGTGGCGTGAAATCCTGTCAAGGCTTATCGGGATAGTTCCGAAGGCTGACGGCAACGGTGAGATTATCCCCGAGGATGTTCCTTTCTCGCCGGACGCGCTCGACCGCCTCTATCAGTGGCAGAACGAGCAGACCGACCGTTGCAACGCTGACGGAAGCGACACCCTGACCTCCATCGCAAGCAAACTCGAAATCTACGCTATCAGATTTTCTCTTTTGCTCGCTCTCGCCGACTGGGCGTGTGGCGGTGAGAAAAAACTGATTGATGTGGGTACGGTGGAGAGGGCTTTGCGCCTGGTTGAGTATTTCCGCACGACCGCATCGAAGGTGCAGGGCATCATCAGCGAGGACGCATTGACCGAGTTGCAGCTCACCGTTCTCTCGGAGTTGCCCGACAGTTTCACCACTGCCGAAGGTGTCGCGATAGCCGGGAAATGTGGTATGCCTGAGCGCAGCTTCAAACGGTTTCTGAAGGACCGGAAAGGCGTGCTTTTCACCCGTAGCACTTACGGAAACTATACCAAGTTATAAACATTCACCCCTTGGCATTCTTGGCACTCTGACATTTCTGACGGAGATGCCGACGCGCCACGTCTGTGCCAGAATGTCAATTGTGCCAAGGGTAAATTCCAAAACTGAAATCCCGTGAAACATCTCTTTTTCGTCGCAAAATCCATTGCAGTCATTGCAATGGTTATACCGGTGTACCACTGCTGTGGCAGTGCAGTACCATCCGTGCAGTGGCGGCACGGAAATTACGCCATCCGGAAATTCCTTAGCTCATTAGGGAATTTTTGCTCTGCCTTTATTGGCGGCGCCTCGGCAAATGGAATAAATTCCATTGCTCTCGGCTTGCTCAATAAGTCGAGCCGCATGGTCAAAGACCACGCTAAAAATATCCCTACTGAGCCCAAGGGTGCCACCCCTTGGAGAACCCCTATACGGCTTAAAGAGAAGCCGTACACTCCGATTGTTCCACAACACAAACACGCTTGCCTATGAGTTACGCCGTACTCCACATTATGAAGGCAAGCGGTTCATGTACCGCCATCGCCCGACACATCGAGCGAAGCACCCAGCCCGACAACGCCCATGTCGAACTGCGTTATCTCAACCGGGATGATTTCATCAAATATCCCGAGGGCGTTGACGGTCTGGGCGAGGCGATACAGCACCGCCTTGACCATGCCGGGCTGACACGGAAGATTGGCAAGAACCAGGTGCTTGCCCTCAACGTGCTGCTCTCATCCGACGGCGAGGCATTACGCCGCCTCGCCGACGAAGGTCGGCTCGACGACTGGGCGGAGTCAAGTGTCCGCTGGGCAAAGGAAACATTCGGGGAAGAGAATGTTGTCGGCGCGCATCTCCACATGGACGAGCAGACACCGCACCTTCATGTCACGGTCGTGCCAATTGTCACCACCGAGAGAAAGAAGAAGGCGAGCGAGTCCAATGCGAAGAAGCGTTACCGCACCAAGCCCAAAGACGGCCCGCGGCTGAGTGCAAACGACATCATGACCCGCGAGAACCTTATCCGATTTCAAGATACCTATGCCGAGGCGATGGAACGCTTCGGGCTGGAACGTGGTATCCGTGGTTCCGAGGCTCGTCACGTTGACCAGCACGAATATTACCGCCAATGTCAAATCAAGAAAAAGGATCTGGAGCAGGACGTGGCTACTCTTACCACCGAGAAAGAACAGCTCGATACCGAAACGCAATCTTTGGAGAAACGAAAGGCCGAACTTGAACGTGGCAACCGCTGGATAGAAAAGACAATCGTCGAATCCAAAGCAGCCAATGCTAAAATCGTCAAGGAGAACAGTGACCTTGAAAAGTGTAAGGCCGAACTTGAAGAATCAAATTCTTCTCTCGCCGCCACCAATACGACCTTATCCAACGAAAAGAAACAGTTGGAGGCTGACAAGAATAAAGTCGTTGCCGAGATTGCCGATATTGAGGCTGACAAGTCGAAGCTCGTAAAGGAACGCTCCACCTATGTCGAGGAAGCAGAGGCAGCGAAAAAAGAAAAAGAGACCGCCTTGCAGGAAGCCGCCGAAGCCAAAGCTCAACGAGATGCAAACCGAAAGGATGTCCTTAGCAATCTCGCCAACCGATTCACCGGAAACAAGACCAAAAGGCTTGAGACTGAACTCGCAGAATGTCGGGAGGAAATCAAGACTCTCAAAGATCGAGCCGATGAAAGCGCCAAGACTACCCGAAGCCGGATGTGGGATTTACAACAGCAGTTCGACAAGCAGAAAGAGCGGCATGACAGCATCGTCAGAGGACATAAGGAAACTGAAGACCTTATACAACGATTCTTTCCCGGAGCCATCAGTGCCCTGCCGGCCATCAGAGACTGTATAAAGGTCAAGATGCCCGACAATCTTATAACAATGTTACTTGATGGAAAACCAAGGTCATTCAAGTCCGGCGCAACTCTGTATGACCCCAATGAGAAAAAAGATGTGGATGTCGGAGATGTCGAGGTACAGATCAAACGAGACCCGACCGATGACAACAACTACCGTCTTCATCTCGGTGGCAAGAGAGTGTTCCAATGGTTCAAAGAAAATTGGCAATCGCTGAAACAGACTGTCAAGAACAATTTCAGAATAAGATGATAGAATGGGAGCCACAGGCTAATCACTTGTGGCTCCCATTTTAATACATATGAGACAGTATCCTGCGGCAATTTATTTTTTCAGGCGAATATAAATCCGAATTGAACATCATAGGGATCTCCGTCTTCAATATCAAGAATAAAATCTTCTTGGTTCAAACTCGGTATGAGTTTTGACATATAATCAGTAATACGTCCTCCTCCTATTTTAGTTCCTCGTAATTGGAATTCTTTTTTTAGAGTTGAAAGAGGAATTTGTTTTGATTTGATACGTTCGATTAAAGACCTATCATTGACAAAATCCAAAATCATAACATAAAAATCATCATCAAGCAAAAGCATGTATCGAGCCACAACATTGACTCGATCTTTTCGTGGTTGCCTAATCTGGTTAGAGCCACCATTCATACCACGTAAGAAGTCTAAAAATCCCATTTTATATAATGCATTTATATTCCCATCATTTTTCGTTGAATTCCTAATCCTATTTGCTCCATCATTTCATCTTGATCCATAGTATCCGGGAAAGTGAATCTGAGACTAAAATTTGGGACAACGGGGTTGTTAGATACATCGTAATCAATCATGACCGTATTATTGGGACATTGCTGAATATGAAAAATAGTTGAACCTCCATAGTTCGATACACCAGCTCTTATATAGGTTCTAGTTTCTACCAATATTTTACAATCTCTATGCCCTTGTAAAATATTGTTGAGTAACTTGGAGTATTTCAGCCGCATTCCACCATCGGAAGCTACTCTCCCGACCGTTTCACCTGTGCGTTTACCAAAATGGTATATAACAACAATACCAATGATAATGATTAGTATTATCCACATAGCAACAGCAATTTATAAATCAGACAATTTTCTACCTGTTCTATTTTCAAGAATGTTTATACACTCATGTTCAGAAATCCCCCATTTATTGTACACGCCCAGTAAGACATTTACTGCTTGCTCTGATTTTCCAACTGCAATTATGCAATAATATGCCCAAAACAGCTTCTTTAGTGCATCACGGTTAGCTCCTATAAGAGAGTTCACCATTCCCTCCATGCCGTTAAAGAGGGAAGCTCCAGCTCTCATTTCATTTCCAGAAATACCCATAAGCTGACCTTCTGAGGCCATAATATGATTAATCTTATCTAATTCGTATTCAGTACCTGAACATGAACCTCCAAACACAACCATAAGATTCATGGCAGCTAATTTCTGCTTTTGTGTTAGAGTATCGTATATGTTGGATGAGGCTGTTTTCTTTTTGAAAATATCGATTAAGCTCATAAGAATGGCAATTTTATTTGTCGTTGGGAGAATATTGATAATTGAGTTTCTTGAGTTGCTTGAAAATCTTTTTAATAGCACTCTGTCTATCGTTTTTGTAGGACATGAATCCTGCTGCTGCAACCTGTTCATCCTCATACACGATATCCCTTTTGTTATTTTTAAGTTTTAACTTGAAAAGGCATTGTGCACTTTGACGACATAAGTATTCGGCTGTTAGGAGAAGGCTCTTTTCTTGCGCGTCAAGTTGAGATGCCTCTTCTTCAGTAAGAAGAACGAAACCAAGTAATGGAAATTCCTTCGCCATTCTTTGTTCTATGTCTTTCTTAGAATCCTCCTGATGCTGTATTACTACATACTTATAGTCATTTAGAGATTGAGCACAAATAGACGCAGCATATGTAAACAGCATCAGTAAACACACCAATAATTTTTTCATGATGAGCTTAGATATTTTTGTTCCTAAGTGGCCCAACTCAAGAGATTAATAAAAGAGGCGTGGGCTGCTATGCCACGCCTTTATGTGAAGGTGGTAGGAATACCTTAATCGGAAGATGTGGAATAAACAACTCCACGCCATATGACGTGGAGACAGTTAGACCTACTCTTGCCGATTGTGATTAAGTTTCCTACGCTTTTCACATACAAGCAGCAGACATAACGCCTCTTGGTTTCAATATGTCTGGACAGACTACGCCTATCCGACTGCAAATTTAGCGATTTTTTCTCAATGCTCTGCCATTCAGACACCCAAATCTTTGGGAAATTCTTGAAAAAGAATAGAATTAAATATAACTAATGACCCTTAAAAATTTCAAAATCGGGCTTTCCATTTTCGATTTATCCAACTAATTAGTACACCATCAGTACACCACCAAATTTATAAATATCTGATATTATGTGCAGTTACCTCATATAACGCAAGATATGGAATATTCTCAATTTGAAGTGTTCCAAGTCATAGATGCCGGATGTGCATTAGCTACGGCAGATGATTCTTTTGGTTCAATTGTTTTTATTATTCCGGATGAAAGCCAACAGTTTTACGATAATCAAAAAATTGTTCTTGAAAACAATCAGTGCGCTCTGCGTGTCGGGACCTATAAATACAAAACAAATGCGGGATTTGAACGCACTGTCCCAGCGATTAAAATAATTGATGATGCGGAATTACCAAAATTAAATAGAAATAAAGAAGCCAAGAATGTTTCAGGAAAAACATTGTTTGATAAACCCGGCGAATGTGTGAGCCGAAATAATTTTGAAGTGCTGGAGGTTTTGGATTCCGGTGATGCTGTAGCGTTAGAAGTCAGAGAAACAATGCCAGATTATGTGTTTACTTCCGACTTGAAAGTGTTGATATTGGCTGAAGAGGGCAGTAACTTTTATAATAAACAGATAGTGAAAGCACCTAAAGGGAAATGCGCAAGGCAAATAGGGACTTATAAGTATCGCTCAGAGGTAATACCTATAATTGCTTTTAAATAAAAGTCCGGTCATTCGTAAGTGCTGTAATCAATCCGTCTAAAATATTGAATTGCAACTGATGGTGCTCGCATATGTCATATTTTGGGTTTGTTTGATAGCAGGAATTGCATACCTTGCAATCGCTGGGTTCTTCAAACAGTTCAAGTCCGATAATTCCCGAATTATTTGACATTCTAATACAAAATGCAACACCGAATGTCAACACAATGCCTGTTACTATACCAAGCACATATATAAGCCATTTTTTCATATTGGTAATAATTTATTTCGTATCATTAATCAACAAAATAATATTGCTATAGAATCTCAAGGTTCGTATGCTTTACATCTATTATTAAATATCCTCTAACTCCTCTTGGATTTTAGTCTCTATATTTTGAGCATCACGATATCGTATAATAACAGCACCGGAATAACTAACCTTTCCTATAGATAATTCTATATTTCCACCGGTTACATCCCAAGCACTTGCATAGATAACTGTACCTTGCCTTAATTCGTGCATAAGAGAAATGTTGCTATCCGAATAGCTCGGATTATATTCCTTGCAAGCAGTAGGCTCTCCGTATTTACGAGTATATAATCCTTTATAATAATTATATGTATTAACAAGATTATTCCATTCGTTACTTTCATCCAAAAAAACGACTACAGAGTAAACACTTTTCCCATCATCAGTGGCACCGACAACAACTGTTGCTTCTCTGCCTGTAAAATCACCCGTAAAAATAGTCACATTGTTGTCATGATCTATCTGTGTAAGCCCTTTTGCTTTGAGTTTTTGGCAGAAAACAGTCATACTTCCCTCAATAGGAATACCCTTAAACGAAAGATGCTCTTGCGCCATAATATTGATTAGCGCAAACAAGAATGTGATTGTGACTAAAAATTTTTTCATCTTCTTTTTTGTCAATGACTCTTTTAGTTCCAATTGAGCCGTTATTTACGCCGAAGCGTGGAACTGTATGCCACACTCTTACTTGAAGGTCGTAGGAAACCTTGAATACAGATGTAACAATAGCAGCCCACGCTATGGCGTGAGAACCACTATGCTATCCTTGTATTCAATTTTGAAAATTTCCTACGTTTTCAAGTACAAGATAAGCATAACGCCTCTTTTTATCTATGTATCGGACAGGATTCCCATCCGAGCGCAAATATAATGAACTTCAACTAAAAAATCGTTAATTATCTGACAAAAATCAGCTTAAAAAATGATTTTCAGCGATTTTGCGCACTATAGTTATTTGCACAATAAGTAAATAACTGTTATGATTCAACGAAGCTCCGATTATTTTTTGCCACGATGCATAAAATATGCGATAGCATCGCTCTGTATCTTGCTTCCGAGCATCTTATTTGCGAGCATGTACAGCACAATTCCAGTGACTCCCTGCACCAAGCAAAGCACCCATGCTGCGCTTATCAGCCTTGATTCATACCACATCGGCACAAGTATCAGAACGGTAAGCATCATGTATGGCAGCGAATCTGTGAGATACTCGCTCCAGCTCCTGCGCGAAAGACGTGCGGCTATAAACAGGGTCACTATCCACGCCACTGCCGATGCCACCACCTGCCCCATAATAAATATGCGCACGCCCAAGGTTATATCCATCGCGGGTGCCAATGCAATATAGGGCAAGGTAATGAATATCGCCAGCAATGCTATTCCATCTCGCAGCAACTCGATATGAACATTTAGTTTCGCTTTTCCTAACGCAAGCACATAATTGGCATACAGTTGCGTGAGCACGGTAAATATGCCGCGCACAAGCAGCAGCTGAAACAATGCCACCGAAGCATCCCATTTCGTTGCGAACAAGGTATGAAATATAGGCTCTGCCATAAGAATCAGCATACCCATTGCCGGAAACAGCAAATATGAAGTAAACCGGTTCATCTTGGCTGTCGCCGATGCAAATTTCTTAGCATCATCCTGATACTCTGCCAGAACCGGCAAAAAAGACGAGGTAATGACGGCTGAGAGCGATGATATGCCCATTTTGCTCCACTTGTCGGCCTGAGTATAGTAGCCAAGCGAAGTCACGCCCACCTTGTTGCCGATAAAATAAGAGGATATGTTTTGGAAAAGGGTGTTGAGAAACGAAGTCATTGCCATCCCCATACCCACACCTAAAAATGATTTCAGGGCTCTCCACGAAAATCTCAGCATAGGCACCCATTTTCCAGTAAGCCACAGCACACCCGATTTTACGGCTGCCACAGCCACCGCTTGCCACACGAGCGCCCATGCTCCGTATCCGAGCAACGCCAACCCTATACCCACTATGGCGCCTGCAAAAAGCCCCAGAGAATTGCTCACGGCCACCATCTTCACATCCATACGTTTCATCAATCGGTTTGTCTGCACTATGGCCGAACCGTTGAGAATAAACGTAAGAAACATCACACGGCTTAAAGGCACAAGCTCTTCCGGCGCGTCCTTGAACAATGTCATTATCCATGGGGCGGCAAACCACAATCCCACATACACCACTCCGGCCATGCCCATATTAAACCACAGCACTGTGCTGTAATCCAAATCAGTAGGCGATTTTCTCTGTATTAGCGCATACGAGAATCCGCTATCTACAAACAGTGAGGCAAAAGCCTGAAACACAAGAATAGCCCCCACCACGCCAAATTCGGCCGGTGAGAGCATATTGGCAAGTATCAGACCGGTAAGCGCATAAAGCAATTGAGATGCCACTTTATCAATGACATTCCATTTCAAGGTGCGTGCCACCTTGAGCTTCATGCCCCCCATATCCGGCTGTGGCTGCCCCATCAATTGGCGGAATCTATGCTCACTATTTTCACACGGCTGAGTGCGCTCTTCTTCACCTCAGGATTGCCTCGGTATTGTACCGTGCCGTTTCCGAGACCGCTTACATTGAGCTTGTCTATTGCATAGCAATTGATTGTGCCGTTGCCGGTGATGGAGCATTTTGCTTCCTTGGCCTCAAGTTCATCAGCCTGTAGAAAACTTGAGCCGCCCACACATTTGAGCTGTGCTTTGGTACATTCTCCATAAATCACGAGCGTGCCTTTACCGGTCAGTATGGATGCTTTTACATCAGTAGCACGTACATTGCGCACCACAAGACGTCCGTTCCCTATCACTTTGGCATTGAACTCGGGCATGCCTGCCGATGCGAGAACTCTCACTGTGGAATCACCCGAATTCTCCACCTTGGAAAGATATGATGAATATACCCTGACGGTAGGAAGATTTCGGTATGGCACATCGGTGGGAGTCAGTTTTATTGCAAGTTTGCCCTTGTTAGGTTCAAACAGGATGGCGGGCGCAAGTTCCGGAGTCGTCTCAAACTCCACTTTACCTGCCTTTTCGGGATTACATTGATAATCCACATTTATGGCATCAACCACTTCAAGTTCATGAAACTCATGCACATCAAGGGCATAGCTCTTGGTCTGCGCGTTAAGCGAAGCCGGTATAAAAGCAAACGCTGCAATAGCTGATAGCAATAACTTTTTCATAGTCAAGTGATATGAGAATAATAGAGGTATTTATGATAATGATAACAATTTGTCATTGAGCATCTGTTCCACATTGTCAAGTATGGACATCAGCTCTTCTTTGGTGGAAGCCTGAAGCATGGCTATGCGGGTGGGACGAAAATCCGGAATACCCTTGAACAACGGAGAGGCCGCAAGATGCCGCCTGATGTGAAGTATGCCGCGGTACTCATCTATCCGGTCTATGCTTTCGTTTATCTGACGCCGGATCAGAGCAAATTTTTCAGCCAAGGTCATCGTATCTTCACCGCTGCCCCCGTTCACGGCATCTTTCATACTGCGGAATATCCATGGGGCACCGATAGAAGCACGGCCCACCATCACCCCGTCCACGCCATAACGCTCAAATGCTTCACGGGCCTGATCCGGTGTTGTGATGTCTCCGTTTCCGATTAACGGTATTTTCAATCGTGGATTTTGCTTCACTGCCGCTATCATATCCCAGTCGGCGCTTCCGGTGTACATCTGCGACCGAGTGCGGCCATGCACCGTTAGTGCCTGAATGCCGCAATCCTGCAATTGCTCTGCAAGTGTCACGATAATCTTTGAGTCATGATCCCAGCCGAGTCGCGTTTTCACCGTAACAGGTATTTTCACGGCATCCACTACCGCACGGGTTATCTCAAGCATTTTAGGCACATCGCGCAGCATCCCCGCTCCTGCCCCCTTGCCGGCAACTTTTTTCACCGGACATCCGAAATTGATATCCAGTATATCCGGACCGGCTGCTTCCGCTATTTGGGCCGCCTCTACCATAGGGCCTACCTCTCGTCCGTAAATCTGTATGGCACAGGGACGCTCGCCCGGTGCAATATGCAGCTTGCGGGTGGTGGCCGAGATATTGCGTATCAGCGCATCTGCGCTCACAAATTCTGTATATACCATATCGGCTCCCTGCTCCTTACAAATCAGGCGAAACGATGGATCGGTGACATCCTCCATCGGAGCGAGCATCACCGGACGCGGTCCAAGATCTATGTCTGCAATCTTCATAGACGGAAACTGGGATTTTAATTCACGAAGTTAGCAATAAAAAACGACATTATGCACCCTTATTGCCATTTTCGCCAAAAAAACTCCCAAAACGGTTAGTGCAGGGTGAGTCGGCTCAATCTGCTCCCGAACATAAGTTCTGCCGCCATGCGCATATCTTCCGCCGTAAGGCTCTCCACACGCTCTGTCATTTCAGCGAGACTCAGCGCGCCTCCATGATGCAGCACCGCCCGTGCCGCGCCGAGAGCGGTCTGTTCCGAGCTGTCATGACTCAGCTCCATCTGACCCTTGTACTGTCGCTTGGCTCGCTCAAGTGCCGCCCCCGACAGCGGAGTGTCAAGAACATGCCTCAGCACCGAATCCACCAGCCGGGCACATCTTGACGCATCTTCGGGATCACATCCGAAATAAATTGTAAACAACCCCGCGTCGGTCAGGAACTGGGCGGTAGCCTCTACACCGTAAACAAGACCGCGCTTCTCTCTCAGGGCCACATTAAGCAGCGAATTCATCCCCGGCCCTCCTATCACGTTCGCGAGCAGAGCTATAGCAGTACGGTTCGGCGAATACATATCCGGGATTCTGCCGCCAATCACACAGTGAGCTTGGTGCGAGTCAATGTTGCGCGTCACATCAAACGGGTCAACGCACAACGGTTTGCAGCGGTTGCGTTCCGGAACCGGATGATTCAGTACGCCGAAATAGCGTATTGCCATATTTATAACCTTGTCGGGTTTCTCGGGCCCTTGATAAAACAGCACCATATTACCCGGCACATAGTTGCGTGAAACATATTCACGGCACGTCTCCGAGGTAAACAGCTCAATACTTTTCTTGGAGCCTAATATGTTATGGCCCAAGGACGATCCGGCAAACACCAGATCTTCAAAATCATCATATACCGCATCGCTGGGCATGTCAAGATAAGTGTCAATCTCATCCGCCACCACCTCGCGCTCCTTTTTTAACTCCGAATCAGGAAAACGGCTGTACGCCACCAGATCAGCAATCAGCTCCATTGCACGTTGCAGATTCTTGGGCGGGAAAACCGAATAAATCATAGTGAGTTCCTTGGTGGTATATGCGTTAAGCTCACCGCCAACACTCTCCATTCGGTTCAGGATATGCCCTGCACGGCGATGTGATGTGCCCTTGAATATCGTGTGCTCCACAAAATGGGCCAGCCCCTCCATCCCCGCAAAATCATCTCTACTGCCTGCATTGATTGCAAGCCCGCAATACTCTGCCGTACGGGTAGAATAGCGTATCACACACTGCAGACCATTCTGCAGTGTGTGATACGTAAACAGTGGATGTATGCTTTCGGACAGCATTACTGGCGGCCGCAAATGGCTACCGAACGGTCAATTTTGCTGACAAGACCCTGAAGCACCTTGCCCGGGCCAAGTTCCACAAACTCTGTTGCACCGTCGGCTATCATATTCTGCACGGTCTGTGTCCAGCGCACAGGCGAAGTGAGCTGTGCCACGAGATTAGCCTTGATTTCGGCAGGATCAGTGTGGGGCTTGGCATCTACATTCTGATAAACAGGGCAAATAGGGGTTGATACGGGAGTAGCCTCGATAGCTGCTGCGAGTTCAGCGCGGGCAGGCTCCATGCAGGGAGAGTGGAATGCGCCGCCCACCTTGAGCTTGAGGGCACGTTTTGCACCGGCTGCAAGCAATTTCTCACATGCGGCATCAATTGCCTCTACCTCACCCGAAATCACGATCTGTCCGGGGCAGTTGTAATTGGCGCATACCACCACGCCGGGCACGCTTTCGCATACCTCTTCAACAGTGGCATCAGGCAACGCGAGAACAGCCGCCATGGTAGATGGGTTCAGCTCACAAGCCTTCTGCATGGCCTGTGCACGAGCGGACACCAGACGCAGGCCGTCCTCAAAAGTGAGAGCTCCGGCTGCCACAAGTGCAGAGAATTCACCCAGCGAGTGTCCTGCCATCATATCGGGATTGAACTCGTCACCGAGTGTCTTGGCCAAAATCACTGAATGAAGGAAAATAGCGGGCTGGGTTACGCGGGTCTGTTTCAGATCTTCATCCGTACCTTCAAACATCAGGTCGGTAATGCGGAATTCAAGAATATCGTTAGCTTTTTCAAACATGTCATGAGCCACAGGATTAGTGTCGTACAGCTCTTTGCCCATTCCGACAAACTGTGCGCCCTGACCGGGGAAAACAAATGCTTTCATAATCAATAATAATAATTGCTAAATTAGGCTGCAAAGGTATTAATTTTTCTGCAAAAGAGCCAACTATTCGCCCCAAAATACGTAATTTTACACCCTCAAATTTATATCCTTTATTTCTTATGAACATTATTTGCATGATTCCGTGCTTCTTGGGTCTCGGGATGCAGGAAATTCTCGTTATAGCCCTCGTAGTGCTCCTCCTCTTCGGTGGACGCAAAATACCCGAACTTATGCGCGGACTGGGCAAAGGTGTCAAATCCTTCAAAGACGGAATGAACGATATTTCCGATTCTGCCGACAACGAACAAAAAAAATAATTGGAAGCCAAAGCCGACATGACTTTCTGGGAGCATGTTGACGCCTTGCGAAGCGTGCTTCTCAAAGGCGCGGTACTCACTGTGGTGCTGTGCGTGATACTTTTTGCCTTCATGCCCTCACTGTTTCACTCCGTGATTCTTGCCCCGTGCCGTCCTGATTTCCCTTTATACACACTCCTCCGGCAGCTGCCAACGCTCCCGGGCATGGAGGGCATAACCAATGTTGATCACGAAATCAAGCTCATCAACATTGACCTTGCAGCCCCGCTCCTGCTTCACTTCTCCACCGCATTCTGGATGAGCATTCTTCTTGCCATGCCGGCACTGCTTGGCCTTGCATACTCCTTCATCAAGCCCGGGCTGTATGCCGCAGAGCGGCGCTATGCGCGTATAGGAGTTGGCACTCTCGCCATCATGTTCTATGTCGGTGTCGCAGTCGGATACACACTCGTGTTCCCGCTCACCCTACGGTTCCTTGCCGGCTATCAGGTAAGCGCTGATGTCCCCAATACCATAAGCCTCAGATCCTACATGCACACCCTCATGATGCTCTGCCTCAGCATGGGCCTTGTGTTCGAGCTGCCGCTTGCCGCATGGCTCCTTGGCAAATGCGGCATCCTCCATCGGGAATTTTTCAGCCGCTACCGCCGCCATGCCGTAGTGATATTGCTGATAATTGCCGCCATAATCACTCCCACATCCGATCCGTTCACCCTCATGGTAGTGTTCCTGCCAGTATTCTTGCTATGGGAAGCAGGAGCATTACTCGTGCCACGAAAAAAGTTATCTTATGAATAAAATAGCTGGGATTTACCATTCCTTGCCCCATTTCCTCCTCACCGCTCTGACCATCATAGCCGTGCTTCTGCTCACGCTCATTCCCGTGCCGCAGCAGATAGTACCGGATGTCAACAACATCGACAAAGTCGTACACTTTCTCATGTTCGGAATCATTGCCTCCATAACATGGCTTGATGTGGCCCACTACAGCTGCACGCCCCCAACTTGGAGACAATACATTTGCGTCGCCGTAGCAAGTTCCCTTCTCGGTGGCGCAATAGAATTTTTGCAGGGCACTGAATTCATCAACCGTTCCTGCGACCTTTACGATTTCATCGCCGACACCGCCGGTGCCTTCATCCTCCCTCCCCTCCTGCGTCCCTGCCTGTGGCGCCTGCTTCCGACTGCACAGAAAGTGGGCCTGCGCACCTTCGCCCGTCCCACGCCGGAATTGGAGCACGTTTACAACGAATCTTTCCCTCCCGAGGAACGCCGCGATTGGGGCAACATCAACCGCCTTGCCTCCGACACCGCACATCCGCTGCAGTTCACGGAAGTTCTTTGGCTTGGCAAGCCCTTTGGCCTTATATCGTGGTGGAATTTCGGCAAATGGGCCTATCTTGAGCACTTTGCCGTAACCTCCCGCCTACGCGGCTCGGGCATCGGTGCCACGGCTCTCACCAAATGGCTTGACATGATAGCAATACCCGCCGTACTGGAAGTAGAGCTGCCCGGCTCCAACAGCATGGCTCCCCGCCGCATATGCTTCTACGAGCGACTTGGATTCATAGCCCATCGCGATTTCAGCTACATTCAGCCACCTTACGCCCCCGGACTCCCTTCCATACCGCTCATTCTCATGACTTATGGCAACATCCACAACCTTGACCATGTTGTAAGCGTTCTACATACACAAGTATATGGCGTAAACAAATGAAACACCTGTCTCGAATATTCCTATTGCTCCTCATCCTGAGCGCATGCTCCACCAACAAGCGCCCTCAATCATCCCCCCTGATGGTTGCCGTAAGCATCGAGCCGCAGAACTATCTTCTTCAACGTATTGTCGGCGACAGCATCCGCATCGTCACCATGCTTCCCCCGGATGCCGACCCCGAAAACTATGAGCCGTCAATCAAACTGCTGAAAGAGTTAAACAACAGCTGTTTGTATTTTGCCATTGGCAATATGCCGTTTGAACGGCAGCTGCTGTCTCGTTCCGGAATAGGACACAACGGCTCTACCGAAATCATTTCCGCATCCGCTCTTCAGAACATCTCCGACACCCACAGCCATGACTCACACAGCCATCTCTCCGACCCCCACATTTGGACCTCTCCCGCCAACTGCCTCGTCATGGCGCAGCAGATGCTTGATGCCGTCACCAAGATTGATCCCGACAACGCCGGCTACTATCGCGCACGTTTCAACCGGCTCAAGCAGCAATTGGATTCGCTCAACGACTCCATTGCCGCGCGCCTCGCACCGTGCGCCGGCGACATGATTATAGTCGCCCACCCCTCATTAAGCTATTTTGCAAGAGATTATGGCATAAACCAATTATACTTCGGTGCCGAGAACAAGGAAATCACCCCCGTGCAGCTACGCAATGTGATTGATTCCGCACGCTCCATGCAGCATGCCGTCACCATGGTGTCGGAAGCAGCCTACAATGCCGACCGCACCCAGGCCATTGCCCGCCAGGCCGGTGCCCGAAGCGTGGAAATCAACACTCTTGGCCGTGATTTCCTGCAGCAGCTTGACACCCTGTCCATACAGTTAGCCCGTTCACACAATGCACACATCCACCACTCCCGATAGCACCGCGCCGGTGCTTATATCGCTCTCCGCAGTAGAGAAAACCTATAACGACCGAACTGTGCTCGGCAATGTCAACCTTGACATACATCAAGGCGATTTTATTGCAGTCACAGGGCCTAACGGAGGAGGCAAAACCACCCTGCTGCGCCTCATCCTTAAGCTTGTGGCCCCTACCCGAGGCAAGGTTCAATACCTCGGCAACTTCAAAATCGGCTATCTTCCACAAAAAAACATGGTGGATTCACGGTTCCCTATCACCGTCCGCGACACAATCGCCATGGGACTTCTCGGCACAGGCATCAAAGGCTCCGAAGCCGGCGATGCGGTAAACCGTATGCTCCACACCGTGGATCTTGCGGCACATGCCGACTCCAGCATCTCGCAGCTGTCCGGCGGACAGTTGCAGCGCGCGCTACTGGGGCGTGCATTGGTTTCGGAACCCGACCTGCTTGTGCTCGATGAGCCGCTGAGCTACCTTGACAAAAAATTTGAGCGCAGGGTATATGAAATCGTTGAATCGCTCAAAGGACGCTGCACTGTGATTCTCGTGTCGCACGAGGTAAGCGAAATCGCGGCAATGGCCACACGCCACATCATTGTCAACCACACCCTGCATTTCTGCCATTCCGGTTCGCATTTTGTTCATTACGACTGCTACGACAACCAATAAAAAAAGCCCGCTTATGCGGGCTTCTTCATTAATATGTGATGAACGGTTAGTATGCAAACATCGGGAAATCTGCCATCATCTTATTGACCTTTTCACGCACCGATGCTATAATAGCTGGATTTTCGGGATTTGACAGCACAGTGTCTATCATCTCCACGATCGGGCCCATATGCTCCTCCTTGGCTCCACGGGTTGTGATAGCCGGTGTGCCCAGACGGATACCTGAAGTCTGGAACGGTGAGCGCGAATCAAACGGCACCATATTTTTGTTGGCGGTAATATCAGCCTCCACAAGCACCTTCTCTGCCACCTTACCCGTAAGATCAGGGAATTTGGTACGCAGATCCACCAGCATGCAGTGATTGTCCGTGCCACCGGAAATTATCTTATATCCCTTGTCCATCATGGCCTGAGCCATTGCGGCCGCATTCTTCTTCACTTGGGTCTGATACTCCTTGTATTCAGGCTGCAAAGCCTCGCCAAAAGCCACAGCCTTGGCGGCTATCACATGCTCCAGCGGTCCGCCCTGCACACCCGGGAACACTGCTGAGTCTATCAGCTGCGACATCATGCGCACCTGGCCTTTGGGATTGGTCTTGCCCCATGGATTTTCAAAATCCTCACCCAGCAGGATTATACCGCCGCGCGGTCCGCGAAGTGTTTTGTGTGTGGTGGAGGTCACGATATGCGCATATTTCACGGGATTGTCAAGCAACCCTGCGGCTATGAGACCTGCCGGATGCGCCATATCAATCATGAGTATGGCACCGATTTCGTCAGCAAGACGACGCATACGCGCATAATCCCATTCGCGTGAATAGGCGCTGGCACCGCCTATTATCAGCTTGGGACGCTCTCTGCGTGCCACCTCTTCCATCTGGTCATAGTCTATAAGGCCGTTGTCCTCGCGCACATTGTATTCCAGTGCGTGGAACATCAGGCCCGAAAAATTCACTGGGCTGCCGTGCGACAGATGACCTCCGTGAGCCAGATTCAGACCCAGAAATTTATCACCGGGTTTGAGGCATGTCATGAACACAGCCATATTTGCCTGTGCTCCCGAATGCGGCTGCACGTTGGCATACGCCGCACCGTAAATCTTTTTAAGGCGGTCAATGGCAAGCTGCTCCACCTCATCCACCACCTGGCATCCGCCGTAATAACGGTGGCCCGGATACCCTTCGGCATATTTGTTGGTCAGGCACGAGCCCATAGCCTGCATCACCTGGGGAGAAACAAAATTTTCCGAAGCTATCAGCTCTATACCTTTTTTCTGACGCTGATGTTCGCGCTCGATTAATTCAAGAATTTTCGAATCTTTCTGCATATATTAGAGTAGATTTAATGTTTGTTCTGTTTTTTCACACTCCAGCCAAATGTGCCCAACTTCTCTCCGAGCTTGAAGTATCCTCCGTGGCTGTATGCCATCAGGCCGGCCTTGTCAAGACGGAAAGCCCCGGTCTCCGCATCTATCAGCGCATCGGCGGCAAGCACATTCAGCACTTCGGCTATGAACATGTCGTGGCTCCCGAGATGCACTATTTCTCTCACGCGGCACTCTATGCTGAGCGGGCTTTCGGCTATTGACGGACACCCCACTTTCACCCCCTTTTCAGGCGTCAGCCCCGTCTCCTGCCACTTGTTGTAGTCGGCTCCGGAGCGCACGCCGGCCCAGTCGGTGGCCTTGGCTATGGCCTCGGTGGTGAGATTGATGGTAAACTCCATCCGCTCCTTTATCAAAGCGTAACTGTGACGCTCGGGGCGCACGGATATGTAGCACATGGCCGGGTTGGTACATATCGTGCCCGTCCATGCCACCGTAAAGAAATTGGCGTCTGCCCCCGATCCGCAGCTCACGAGCACTGCCGGCAGAGGATAAATCATTGTACCCGGTTTCCAGGACTGCTTCATTGGCCCTCGGCTATAGCGGTTAGTCTATGATAGCATCGGTGCTCTTGACGGTATGCCCGCAATAATCGCAGCGGATTACCTCGTTCTCGCGGTCCACCACAGTAAACCGGGTGCGCATAGGCTCGTTGTTGGTGATGCACTTGGGGTTGGCGCATTTCACTATGCCCACTATAGTGTCCGGAAGCTTGATGTCCCGCTTCTCCACCACATTGAAGTCACGTATTATATTCACCTTGGCATGCGGCGCTATCAGTGCTATCCTGTTGAGTGTGGATTCGGGAAACTCCACATCTGCCACCTTGATAATACCCTTGGTACCAAGTTTGTGGCTTGAGAGATTGTTCCCTATGGTCACATAATTGTCCATATTCTCTATACCCAGAATCTTAACGGCCTTGAACAGTGCCGAACTCGGTATATGGTCTATAACGGTACCGTGGCGCAAAGCGGCCACTGCCAGCTCTTTCTTCTCTGCGTTCATCACTCCTGAGGTTTTAAATTCAACACATCTATACCCAAAGCCTTGCATATTATGGCCTGACGGGCAAACAATCCGTTGCGCGCCTGCTCAAAATAATATGCTTTGGGGTTATCGTCCACATCTCGGTCTATTTCGTTGACCCTGGGCAACGGATGAAGCACTTTGAGATTGTCCTTGGCCACATCAAGCATACTGTTGCGCAGTGTATATAGGTTCTTGACTTTCTCATACTCCATTAGATCCGAAAACCTCTCGCGCTGCACTCGTGTCATGTACAGAATATCCGATGCCGCAATCACTTCGGGCGAAAAATCGGTATGCTCATAGTACTTTATGCCATGCTCCTTGCAGAAATCCTTGTACTCCTTGGGCATCTGCAGTTCAGGACATGCCACGAAATGAAATGTTGGATTAAAATACTGCATCGCCATCAGCAATGAATGTACAGTGCGCCCGTATTTCAGATCGCCGACCATCGTTATCGTCAGGTCATTGAGGCTCCCCTGCGTCTTGGAAATAGAATACAGGTCAAGCATCGTTTGCGACGGATGCTGGTTGGCGCCGTCTCCCGCATTTATTATAGGAGTGTCCGTAACCTCTGTTGCATAACGGGCCGCGCCTTCCAGATAATGGCGCATGATTATCAGGTCCACATAGTTGCTCACCATCTTTATGGTGTCCTTCAGAGACTCTCCCTTTGACGAACTCGATGTGCTCGCGTCGGAAAAACCTATAACTCTGCCGCCGAGACGGTTCACCGCCGTTTCAAAACTCAGGCGCGTGCGGGTGGAGGGTTCAAAAAAAAGAGTCGCCACAACCTTCCCGTCAAGGATTTTATGGTTGGGGTGCTCTTCAAAAAAGCGGGCTCGCTCTATGAGATCCAGAATCTCGTCGCGCGATATGTCGTTTATCGACACAAGGCTGTTGCTGTTCATAAGCCACTAATATTTAGGAGTAGATTTATGGGCACAAATTTACACATTTTTACTTACTCACCCAAATTCATCTCTCAATTTCACAATCTTCCACGCTTTACCCCTTCTCTATCTCACATTCTTTCCTTTTAGTGCTATTTTTGCTACAATTATATTTGGCCGTTACAGGATTTAACACTAACTTTGCATTGAGTATTATCATATAGCACCTTAATCATATAACCTCAACCGAAATGAAGGACTTAGACAGACTTTTAGCTGAAAACTTACTCAAAATCAGTGCAATAAAGCTCCAACCCGAGCATCCTTTCACTTGGGCTTCCGGATGGAACTCCCCCATATACACCGACAATCGAAAAACCCTTTCACATCCCGGCGTCCGCACTTTCATCAAAGTGGAAATGTGCCGCCTGATTATGGAGAATTTCGGCACTCCCGATGCCATTGCCGGAGTGGCCACCGGTGCTATTGCCATGGGCGCTATGGTTGCCGATGACCTCGGACTTCCTTATGTATATGTGCGTTCCACTCCCAAAGATCACGGTTTGGAAAATCTCATTGAGGGTAATCTTAAGCCCGGTCAGAAAGTTGTGGTTATTGAAGACCTCATCTCTACCGGCGGTAGCTCTCTCAAAGCCGTGGAGGCTATACGCGCTGCCGGATGTGAAGTTGTTGGCATGGCCGCCATTTTCACCTATGGATTCCCGATTGCTATAAACCGTTTCAAAGAGGCCGGGGTCAACCTCGTTACTCTCAGCAATTACAATGCCATGCTTGAGGCTGCCCTTGAAACAAAATACATCCGCGCCGAAGACCTTGACACTCTCAAAGAGTGGCGAAAAGATCCTGCCAACTGGACTCCCAACAACAATCAGTAAACGACATTCAAACAATCATCTTTTAAATACAACAAGGGGCGAAAAGCCCCTTTGTTTTGAACATTATGGCTAAATACGAAGGAAAACCTGTGACCATAAACCGTCCCGTTCAGGATGTGTACAACTCCATAACCAACCTCGGCGCATATCAGCAGCGCCTTGAGCAGCTTCCACCCGAAGCCAAAGAAAAAATAGGCAGCGTGCGTTTCACCGACTCTTCTGTAATAATCACCGCAGCCCCAGTAGGCGAAATACAGTTTAATGTTGTGGAGAAACGCGAACCCGAGCTTATGAAACTTGCGGCCGCCAACAGCCCCGTGCCTTTTGAAATACTTGTGCACATGAGTCCCGAAACCGATGTGTCAAGCAAAGTTTCCACCGAACTCAATGTTGACATTCCCGCAATGCTGCGTCCTATGATTGGCGGCAAAATGCAGGAAGCTGCCGACAAATTCAGCGAACTCATATCCACTTTCTTCAGAATTTGATGCGATTCCCTAAACACATACTCGTTGTTGCAGCTGCCGCTTTTGCTCTCACCGCAGTCTCATGCCACAAAGTGGACGATGAGCGCATACCGTACGCACCGGTTTATATCCCCTTCACCACTTCCGGCGACTGGGATACTTTTGGTGTGAGCGGAGCCATGCTCACCAATAGCTTTATCAAATCCCAAGGCATTCCCGAAGGCTACTTCTACACCGACCTTGCTCAAACCGGATTTGGTGGCGTGCTTCTTGTGAGCAATTTCAGTGGCGAGCCAAGAGCATACGATCTTTCATGCCCCGTTGAGTGCCGCCGTGACATAATCATTACTGTTGACGGTGAAGTTGCAGTGTGCCACACATGCGGCAGCACTTACGACATATTCAATGCCGGTGCCCCCGTGGATGGCCCTGCGGCACAGCATCATTACGGGCTGGAGCGTTACAATGTCAGCTCCGGCAACGGCACTATATTCCGTATAATCACTAACTGACGCAATATGCTCAACTATATAGTATGGAACGCAGACCCCGTTCTTCTTGATTGGGGTGTTCAGATACGATGGTACGGCCTGATGTTTGCCATAGGCTTCATGATAGGTTATGAAATCGTAGCCCGCATGTTCCGGCACGAAGGTGCCCCCGAACGATGGCTTGGAGTGCTCCTTATATGGACTGTCATCGGCACTATCGTAGGAGCGCGCCTCGGGCATGTGTTCTTTTACGAATGGGATTACTACAGCCAGCACCCTATTGACATACTTAAGGTGTGGGAAGGCGGCCTTGCCAGTCATGGCGGCACAATAGGTGTTATTTTGGGCGTTTTCATGTTCTCCATTTTCACCACCAGACGCAGTCCCCTCTGGACCTTTGACCGTCTTGTAGTGCCTATAGCCCTTGTGGGTGGCCTTATCCGCATCGGCAATCTCATGAACAGTGAAATCTTCGGCCACGCCACCGACCTTCCGTGGGGATTTATGTTTGTGCGCTCCCGCCAGTGGGTCGAGATGTATGCCGGACAGCCTGTTCATCCCACCCAGATCTATGAGGCTCTTTGCTATTTCGCTCTGTTCGCGCTCCTGATGTGGATGTATTGGCGCAAGAACGCTGAAAAACGCCCCGGCCTGATATTCGGAGTATTCCTGATTGGCATATTCCTTCCGCGTTTCCTGATTGAGTTCGTGAAAAACGATCAGGTCGCATTTGAGGCTGACATGGTTCTCAACATGGGGCAGCTTCTCTCGATTCCCTTTATAATTATAGGTGTACTGCTTGTATGCTACGCCTTGTGGAGACCGCCGGTCAAACTTTCGTTCCCGAACAAATTCGCCGACGAACCTCAGAACAAAAATTCAAAAAAATGACCACCGATACCAATGTGATTTTCATCTCCGGTATTGACACTGATGCCGGAAAAAGCTACGCAACAGGCCATATCGCAAAAATGCTTGCTGCGCAGGGAGTGAAGGCCATAACCCAGAAGTTCATACAGACCGGATGCCACGACTATTCCGAAGACATTGAGCTTCACCGCAAGATTATGGGCATACCCGCCACACCTCAGGATATTGACCATACCACAGCTCCGGTCATTTTCTCTTATCCGGCTTCTGCTCAGCTTGCGGCACGTATTGACAACAGCGAAATTGATCTCTCTTTGGTAGCCGATGCCACTCAAAAGCTTGCACGCGACTACGATGTGGTACTCATTGAGGGTGCCGGAGGTCTTATGGTGCCCATTACCGACACTTACACCACCATTGACTACGTGGCCGACCATAATCTGCAGCTCGCTCTTGTCACCAATGGCAAACTCGGATCCATCAATCACACCATCCTTTCGCTGGAGGCCATCAAAAACCGGAATATCAAGCTCAAATGGCTCATCTATAATGAGCATTTCGACACTGACCCCGTAATCAGCGCCGACACACGTGGTTACATCCGCCGCTATCTCTCCCGGCACTTCCCCGACACGGAAATCATTGTTGTACCCTCCATCAAGCTTTGAACTCTTACAGAAATTTCGTATCTTTGCACCCGTCTGAGAATATGCCCGGTTTTGCTTGTTTTTTACCGGTCATAATCTAAAATATAGATGAAGTGATGCAAAGCAAAGTGTCTGTTTCCATTCCTAAAGCTGCTCTTTCCGAATTGCCCGTCGTCACTTTCCCGGGCGAAATAATAGTCATCGACACCGTTGAAAAAGTGCCGGAGGCATTGGACTATCTGCGCCAATACAAAATGGTGGGATTTGACACCGAAACCCGTCCTTCATTTCACAAAGGGCGTACCAACAAAGTTGCGCTTATTCAGATCTCCACCGACTCGCGGTGCTACCTGTTCCGCATCAACAAAACGGGGCTTACTGAAGATTTGAAGCAATTCATTGAGGACACCGACATCACTAAAATCGGCCTTTCGCTCAAAGACGACTTCTTCGTTCTTCACCGCATAAGTGAATTTGTGCCCGAAGGGTTCATTGACCTTCAGGAGTTTGTGCGTCCTTACGGCATCATTGACAGCAGCCTGCAGCGCATCTACGGCATTGTCTTTCAGCAGCGAATATCCAAAGGGCAGAGGCTCAGCAACTGGGAAGCCGAATCTCTCTCCATTCCACAGCAGCAATACGCCGCCATCGACGCATGGTCTTGTCTGCGCTTGTACAACAGCCTCATCTCCGGACAATTCATCCCCGAGCATTCCCCTTATCTGCTCCCCGAATCCGAATCCTGATTCCACCACTCCTCTTCCTCTCTGCTCTCCACCAAAAGTCCTTATCATGAAAAAGAAAATTCCTCGCTCCATATGGCTACCTGTTTTGCTGCTTGCTTACCTCGCAGTCATGAGCTACATAGGCCGTGGAGAACTTGCAGCCGGAAACTATCTATACTATTTTGGCATCATAGCCATTACTCTTGCCATCATAATTGCGCTGCATTTTGTACTCAAAAAGCGAGAAAACATATAATCAACATCATACTTACATACCTAAATCTTTCATTTTTATGTTAAAACTTCACCGTTCACTCACTGCAGCAATAGCAGCAGTAATGGCATTCTCCGCTTTGGGCGATGAAACTCTGCTGTCGCCCGACGGCAAGATGAAGCTACAGTTCTCTCTCAACTCCTCCGGAGCACCCCAATACGAGCTGTTCCTTGACAATCAGGAAATCATAAAGCCAAGTAAGCTCGGATTTGAGGTCAAGAATCAGGCTCCCCTCACCGATGGATTTGAACTGAAAAATGTTTCACGCTCCACATTCAACGAAACATGGGCTCCTGTCTGGGGCGAGGAAGACTCAATCCAAAACAACTACAACGAGCTTTTGGCCGAGCTGGTACAACCCGCCACAGGTCGCGCCATGAACATACGTTTCCGCCTTTACAACGAAGGCCTCGGACTCCGTTACGAATTCCCGTATCAGCCCAATAAACACGACTACTTCATCATTACCGATGAAAAAACCGAATTCGCATTGCCCGGCGACATGACAGCTTACTGGATTCCCGGCGACTACGATACTCAGGAATACGATTACCACGTAACCAGACTCAGCGACATACGCCCCACTTACCGCAACTCGTTCACCGGCAATGTCTCATCATCCATTTTCTCCGAAACCGGTGTCCAGACTTCTCTCCAGCTCAAAACCGACGACGGCAAGTACATCAACATTCATGAGGCTGCTCTCGTAGACTATCCCGCCATGCACCTCAACCTCAACGACTCTACTTTCGTGTTCACATCCCACCTCACTCCTGACCAGCGTGGCGACAAAGCCCATATTCAGGCTCCCTTAAACACCCCTTGGCGCACTGTTATGGCTGTGGACGATGCACGCAAGATTCTTGCATCACGCCTGATTTACAATCTTAACGAGCCAAGCAAAATTGAGGACACTTCATGGATCAAACCCATGAAATTCAACGGCGTTTGGTGGGAGATGATTGCCGGGCAGGGTACTTGGGCCTATACTGACGATTTTTCTTCCGTCAAACTTGACCTTACCGACTATTCAAAAGCCAAACCAAACGGCCGCCACAGCGCCAACACTCAGAACGTGAAACGATACATCGACTTTGCCGCTGACAACAATCTGCAGGGTGTACTCGTAGAAGGTTGGAACACCGGTTGGGAAGACTGGTTCGGCAACGAAAAGGACGAGGTGTTTGACTTCGTTACTCCCTATCCCGATTTTGACATCAAGGAGCTTACCGACTATGCCAAATCAAAAGGTGTCAGCCTTATAATGCACCACGAAACTTCCGGCTCCACACGCAACTATGAGCGGCATCTCCGCGATGCTTACGAGCTTATGAACAAATACGGTTATCCCGCTGTGAAATCCGGCTATGTCGGCAATCTGCTCCCCCTCGGCCTTTACCACTACAGTCAGGAAGCTGTCAATCACTACCTTTATGCTGTAAAGGAAGCCGCCAAACACAAAGTAATGGTTGACGCGCACGAAGCCGTTCGTCCCACCGGACTTGCACGTACCTATCCCAACCTTATTGCCAACGAATCGGCCAAAGGCAACGAATACAAGGTCAAAGACCCCTGGCACACATCCATTCTCCCCTTCACCCGTCTGCAAGGCGGTCCGATGGATTACACTCCGGGGATCTTTGAAATGGATATGTCAAAACTCAATCCCGGATCCAGGGAGCGTATGGAATTCACCATCCCCAACCAGCTCGCGCTCTATGTCACAATGTACAGCCCGCTGCAAATGGCTGCTGACCTTCCGGAACATTATCAGAAATTCGCCGATGCATTCCAGTTCATCAAGGATGTACCCGTGGAATGGAGCCGCAGCGAGTATCTTGAAGCTGAACCGGCCAAATACGTTACCGTGGCACGAAAAGACAAGAACAGCAATGACTGGTATATTGGCAGCACTGCCGGCCGCGAAGGCCGCGTTAGCCACATATCGCTTGACTTCCTCACTCCCGGAGTGAAATATGTGGCCACTATCTATGCCGATGCCAAAAATGCCGATGCTCGCACCAATCCGCAGGCTTACACCATCACGACCAAAAAGGTTAACTCCAAAACCACACTCAACATTCCCGTGGTGGCCTCCGGCGGCTATGCTATCCGCATCATTCCCGAAAAGAAGTAATTTTCCACACAAAACACCTTTTTCAAACCCCATACTTGTGCATGCAAGTGTGGGGTTAATCTTTTTTAACTATTTGAAAGGGGATTTAAGCCTTTACAATGATTATATTTGCACCTCATTATACTTACACCTTGTTACTTAAAACGCGTCAAAAATCACAAATTTCAAATAATTTTTCACATAACATGTCAGGTATGAAAAAACTCAGTCTCTTGGCGATAAATGCACTGATTGGAGCAGCTTCGCTTGTTCCATCTCAGGCCAACGCCACAGTTTACCTTGACGAGAGTTTCAGCTACAATGCCGGAAATCTCTACAATCAAGGCTATTGGCTGCACCACGGCAAAAATGAAAACGAGCCGATACAGCTTGTAACCCCTGCTTTAACCTATCCGGATTATCAGGCCGAAGCCACAGGATTCTCAGCCAAACTTATAGGCACCGACCTTACCTCTGCCCATGAGCGTCTGCAAAAGCAATTTGCTGACGAGGGTATAACACAAGGCTCCGTCTATGCCGCAGCTCTTATTAATGTGCAGAAATGCGCCACCGGCGGTGATGTTTACTTCTTCACCATCTGCCAGCGTGGAGCCAAAACCGATGCGGGCATCATTGACACCAAAGCAGGTTCCGAATATCCCCGTCTGTTCTGTAGTCCGGCCTCCAGTAATGGAAAATTCATTCTTGGTGTTTCCATAAACGGTGCATCCGCCACTGCAAAATCCGATGAACTTGACCTCAACACTACTTATCTTATAGTTCTGAAATACACATTTGTTGACGGTGCAAAGAACGACACCATAGAGCTTTTCATCAATCCCGCCAAAGGCAATGAGCCCGCGCAGGCCGATTTAAGTGTAACTGCCACTGGTGCCGAACCCAGCGCAACCATGGGCCTTCAGGGTATCACCTTACGCCAAGGCTCTGCAGGCACAAAAGTAGGTCCGGATGTGCTTATCGATGCCATCCGCGTCACCGACTCATGGGCCGACCTGTGGCAGGACGGTGGCTCCGTTGACCCCGATCCTGATCCCCAGCCCGGCAACGGCGTCATCACTCCGGCCGAAACTTCCATTGAGCTGGGTACTTTCTACCAGTACATGAAATATACCACTACTGTCAACATCAAGGCTCAGGACCTAACCGAGAACATCAATGTTTCAGTATCCGGCAGCGAACTCAAGCTCGGCACATCTGTAATACCCGCCGAGGAAGCCACTTCAGCCACCGGTTACAATCTTGAGATTACCTACACAGCCGGTCCCGCTGACCTTAACGAAACCATCACACTCTCCTCTCCCGGAGCTGAGGATGCCACCATTTCCGTCATCGCATCAGCCTATCCGGCCACAGCTTTCGCCAACTTCCGTCAGCTCTCATCATTCTCTGCCGACCAGATCTGCTACTTCCAGGGCAAAGCCACAATCTCATACGTTGACAACTCCGGCTATACACCCGTTATTTACGCACAGGATCTTTATGGTGGCGGTGCCAAACTGAGCACCGAGATGTTCCTCGGCGAAAACAATCTTAAAATCGGCGACCGCATCACCAATTTCTATTGCATGATGGGCGAACCCTCAATGGGCATACCCACCGTTTACCTCGCCGACTACCCCGCCATCACAGTTACCGAAGGATATACCGTAGAGCCCGCTGAAATCACCCTCTCCGAGCTTGCTCGCGACCCCGAGTCATACCTCAACCGTCTCATCAAGGTCACTGACATTGACTTCGGCACCGCCGCCGGCACCAAATTCGCCACTTCCGGCGCAGCCGTAACATCCGGCACCGCCTCCGGACGCGTTCGTCCTTTTGCCGGCACTGACCTTATCGGCACCGAAATTCCGGCCAAGGCCACATCCGTCATCGGCATCTCCACCTCTGCATCTGCCGCCATCATCAGCGTTCGCGCTCTTGCCGACATAGAGGCCGACAACACCCCCGTGGGCGAACCCTCCATTGAGGTTGAAAAAGAACTCCTGATCGATGCTGTACAGTGGTGCCCGATCAACACCCCGGTACAGTTCGCCAAATTCACTGTCACCGCCAAAAACCTCACCCAGCCCGCAACCGTTTACCATGCCGGTAAAAACCGCGACCAGTTCTCAATTAACGTAGAAGAGATTCCCGCAGGCGACAGCCAGACCGAAATCATCGTAACCTACCTCCCCACCACTACCGGTATCCACAGTGGTTCGCTCACCATTGACGCTGTTCCCACCGAGCTGTCGCAGTCGTTCAGCTTCAATGCACGCGCTTACGACCCCGACAACCTCCCCGAAATCACCGTCAACTCCGCTGACCTCACCGAGTTTGCCACAACGGTCAACAACCCCGTCACACAAACCATCACCTACTCCACAAAGGGCCTCCTTGACTACGGCTCTATCAAGGTGGTAGGCGGCGACGGTGCATTCCGCATCAGTTCCGGCACAATGCTCAAGGACTGCAGCGACATCGCCCTCACCATCACCTTCGCACCCCTCAAGGCCGGCACATTCTCTGCATCCGTTGAGTTCTCCGCTGAAATGGCTGAGACACGCATCATCACCCTCACCGGTGTAGCTTCCGGCGAAGCCCCCGTTGAAGAGAAGCAGGGAGATGAATTCACCATGGCTTCATTTGACACATCCAACGCTCAGGCCCTCGTCATCGAGGACTTCCAGAACTGCGGCGAAAGCAACAAGCCCCTGCACATCGACGGCTGGACCAACGCCGCCATCACAGGCACTCGCGCTTGGTGGGCTTACACCGACATCAACGACCCCGAGCAGCGCATGGCCAAAATCACTGCCTACGACAGCAAAGCCGCCGAATCATCACTCTGCCAGATGCTCCTACTCTCACCCTGCCTTGACTACATCAACGCCAAGCAGCAGCTCCTCACATTCCGCATCATGGGCAAGAACATGCTTGACACTCAGGTAGATAACCTCCAGGTCCTCTACATTGACCCCGCTACTGACCAGACAACCACCCTTGACCTCACACCCGCTTCTTCGCCCCTTGACGAGGTATATGCCGAGCCTATCAACGGCCTTGACATCCCCGCTTCTGCCGACTACAACGGCGAATGGCGCGACTATGTGCTTGACCTCAAGGGCCTTGACCTCGCCGACAAATTCTTCATCGGATTCGGTTTCGCCTCCATGCGCGGACACGACAGCTCCACAATGTACTTCATTGACGACTTCTCTTGGGGCCGCGACGACATCCCGTTCATCCGCCTTGACCAGCCCTACCTCGACATGGAAGCCGTTGTCAACACATCCGCAACTTCACGTTCCATCTCCGTTGAAGGTCTCAACCTCTCCGGGCCCATCTCTCTGAGCGTCACCGGTGCCAACGCATCTAAATTCACCGTTGAGCCGCAGACCCTCCCCGCACAGGGCGGCACATTCACCGTCTCCTTCTCCTCCGACACCAAAGGCGTTCATGCTTGCTACATCAAGCTCAGCAGCGACGGCGCTCCCGACTCCTACCTCTCCGTAGAAGCCAACAACGCCGAATACGATGCCATCAACGGCATCTCCGCTCCCGACTCTTCCGAGCTTGTGGATGTTTACAACCTTCAGGGCATACGCATCAAGAAGCAGATCACCGTGGCCGAAGCCATGAAGCAGCTCCCCGCCGGACTCTACATCATGGGCAACAAAAAAGTGTATGTGAAATAACCCCACATACACCCCCGCATAGAAAAATCCCGGATCCGCACTTGGACCCGGGATTTTTTATGTCCTGATTTTAATATTTTACAGACGCACCACTATCGGCACCATCCCTATCAGCTTCGGGCTGTGCGACACCACAATCACCGTCCTGTGCGCCGATTCAGCCTCCAGATTCTCCATCAGCCTGCGCTCCGTAGCCGCATCCAGCGCCGACGACGGCTCGTCAAGCAACAGCACCCGGCCCGATTGCAGCAGCCCGCGCGCTATCGCTATCCTCTGCGCCTGACCCTCGCTCAGTCCCGACCCGCGCTCGCCGCACTCCGTGTCAAGACCCTGCGGCAGCTCCAGCACAAACTCCGCCGCAGCCTTCCGCAGAGCTTCCTCCATCTCAGCCTCGCTCGCGTCCGGCTTCGCCATCAGCAGATTGCTACGCACCGTACCGCTCAGCAGGCTGTTTCCCTGCGGCACATAACATATGTTTCCGCGCGACAGCGGCGATGCGTCCACGCTCCTTTCCCCGTCATACAGCTGCACCTCGCCCGTCTGAGGCTTCAAAAGCCCTAACATCAGCATCAGCAGCGTCGTCTTTCCCGCTCCCGTGCTCCCCGCTATCACCGTCATCGTACACGGCTTGAAATCATGGCTCACCCCGCACAGCACTCCACGTTCACTCTCCGGATAGGCAAAACCCACATAGCTCAGCCGCAGCCCCACAGGCCCGCGCAGCTTCACATCCGCGCCGTGCGCCTCTTCCGGCAGCCGCAGTATCTCATCCAGACGCTCCACTGCCACCGCGCCCTGCACCACCGCCGGTACGCAGCCCGCCAGCTCCACTACCGGACGCTGCACCCTGCTCACGAGCTGCAAAAAAGCCGTCATCGCGCCAAAAGTCACGCCGCCGCTGTACAGCCCCATCGCGCACCACAAAAAAGCCACCGCATACCCCGTCATGAACCCAACCGTCACCGCGCTGCTCGAAAACAACGCTATGTCGTTGCGCTTCATCACCAGCCGGTAAAATCCCCGCTGCGCCGCGCGAAACTCCCCTGCCGCGCCGTCAGTGTACCCCATTGACGAAATCAGCACCCGGTGCTGCAAATCCTCCTGCATTATCCGCTGCATCCCGCTCTCCTTGCCGCGTATCGCCCGCGTCAGCTCCCGGCTCCGCTTCATATACAGCTTGCTGCACACCAGTGCCACAGGCATCACCGCCACAAGCACCCACGCCAGCCGCGCATCAAGCCACAGCATGAACCCGAACGCCCCCAGCAGCTGCACCACCGTCACCACAGCCCCGGGCACAGTGTTTCCCACCAACCCCGACACCGCGCCGACATCTCCGGCCAGACGGTTCACCGCATCACCCGAATGAAATCGCTCCTTTCCTGTCCACTCCGCCTTCATCAGACGCTCAAACAGGCGCCCCCGCAGATTGTTCGAAAACCGCGTCGTCGCCATCACGCCGCTGCGCCTCCCCGCAACGCTCGCACACAGCTGCACCGCCAGCGCACACGCCAGCATCGCCACTGCCACCGTCCACGACCCTTCGCTCCTGTGCGTCGCCATATCCACTATATGCTTCGTCACCCACACAAACCATAGCGAGCAACCCACCGACACAATGCCACACACCGCATTGGCCGTCACATACCGTTTCACTCCGCAGCTCTCGCGCCACAGCCATTTCACAAATTCGCTCATCGTTCTCTCATATTTACAATTTTCATCAACACTCTTCTCACCGGCAGGCACACCCGCCACGCCGCCATCATCATGCGCCAGCCGCGCCCTTCGGTGCTCCGCACCTTGCCTCCACGCTCCACGCTCGTCACCTTGCCGGCCACCATCACCACCCTTTCGCGCCTCTGCACATTGGCAGTGCCCATCACCCTGCCGTCAGGCATCATCGCGTGCAGCATCACCCCGTGGTCAGTCATCGCCAGCACTATGTCGTCGGTCTCGTAACTCGCCCGCCGCTCCAGCACCACCACATCGCCCGCCATCACAAACGGCCTCATGCTGCCGCCGCTTGCCCGCAGGCTCACGCGCCGTCCTTGCTCCAGCTCGCTACACACCGCATCCAGCATCTCTTCCGCTTCTAATTTCATACTTTTTTCGTATGTATGGGGTATCATCATAACCATAAAAAACTGCACGGAAAGAGCTTGTTCATTCTCCCTCCGTGCAGCACTCTGATTATTTCACTTAACTGTCATATGCTATTTGTTCTCTATCGGGCTGATTATAACCACGCGGCTCAGTGTCGGGTCATCGTAGAACATGTTGCCTACACCGCCCTTCCACTGCACATCCAGACGGTTCACATCCACTCCGTGCTCGTTCACAAGGCATGCACGCACATTCTCGGCGCGCGAGCGGCTCAGAATCTCATTCACCTCCGGTGTGCCCGTTGCCTTGTCGGCATATCCCGTTATCATGAACTTGCTTCCTTCAGGAGCGCCTTTGATGGCATTCGCACACATATCCAGCTGGGCGCGGTCGGCATTGTTGAGCGAGCTAACATTTATCGGGAAATAGATTATGTACTTGCCCCCCACATATTCCACGGCCTTATGGGTCACGGATTTGCCTTTGAGGTCATTCTCAAGCTTCTCGTTCTCGGCCACAAGCTGTGCCACTTGGGCGCGGAGATTGTTCACCGCTCCGTTGTCATACACCGTCCTTGTCACCACCTCGCGGCGCGTCTTCCAGCCGATTGACCCGAACTTGTAACTCACACCGGCCGTAACCGACACAAGACCGTCGAAATCGCGGCGCCCGCCGGCTCCGTCAAAATCATCCTGAAATGCGCTCGCACGCAAATCAAGGTTCACATCCCACGCCTTGGCCACGTGAAACACGTTCATCAAACCCAAGCTTGCGGTTATCGAATTCTTGTGAGGCTTGTTCCATGTGTGCGCATATCCCAAACCGGCATAGAACGACAGATTGTATATTCTGCCCGGCTTGTAGCCCCCTATCATATTCACCAGATCAAACATCACATCCGCATGCAGATGCATAAAATCTATCTTTGAATACTCCAGCCAATACCCGTGCCACGGACGCTCCTTCAGTGCTTCGCCGGTTGAGAACACCCCGTTCTGGGTAGCGCCCTTCGCATACAGTCCGCTGTACATCAGGCGTATCCCTATACTCGGTGTTATCCATTTCCCCACGGCTATGTCAAGGGCCGGAGATATGCGGTTTTTCATATCCACCTGACGGTCATGGTCGCCGAACATCACCTGCGGACCCGCGCCTACGCTCACAAACCAGTTGCTGCGGAAGTCCGGATGTACCTCGCCCACCACAGGGGTCTCCTCCACCAGCACTGTCTCCTGAACCTCCTGTGCCATGCCGGCACTTGCCGACACAGCCACAGCAGATACAATCATCAATAGTTTTTTCATCTGTTAGTTCTTTATTGTATTAATAATTTATTTTCACTTATGGGTTCGTAGTGGCCGTTGTCTCCTTACGCTTCATTATAAAGTTATTGTTGTTGTAAACAATAGCCCTGATAAGCTCAGCCGAGCTGTAGGCCGACGGATCCGTTGTCGTGCCACAACAGAAATTCATCAGCACTATACCTGTGGGTGACGGCTCGCGACTCGGATCAAGAACCCTTGTTAGAACATACGGGTTCAGTTGCTCCGCAAATGGTTGTGACATCGATGTGGTCGCATTTGTAGGATTTATCCAAGTGGCGCTATAGAATCCGCCGATAGTCACAAGATAGAACATATTATGGGCAGTACCCCCATTTTGATAAGCCTCAAGGCTCTTTGCTGCCACATCATCTGCAGCATCTTTAATCGCCGCGATAGCACCCGCAAGATTCTTAGTATAGGCGTCACCAAGGTGACCATTATTTACCTGCGCTTGCTCGTTATAGTACCATCTCAGCGGAGCGTTTGCTGCCTCAGGTGCGATAGGTTTGCCCCATTGCATGCTGACATTCAAAGCTTCACCTACGCTTATCCATGTCCAGCGGGTGAACAGAGCCGGGAAATCACCCCCATCCGTAACTCCGTTCCAAACCCATCCGGTTTCATTGACATCTGCACCGTTGGTATTAATCTTGAGCACGATTTTGCCTCGCACTTCACCCAAAGTAGTGTTTTCCGTAATCGGATTTTGATATATATAATCCTTACATGCTGACACAGCTGCTGACACAGCTGCGGGATATTCATTGCTATTATTCGGATCGCCTATAAGGAAATACACGAATCCAGCCGGATGTGCTGCCATCTTCTCTCCAATAGTTCTCAACACATCCTCAAGCGTACGCGTTGATCCATCGGAACCTGTTGCCACCATAGCAACTCCATTGGTAACAAATGACTGCACCTCAAATGCTCGCACTCCCGCCTCATACATGCTGTTGAATTCTGCCTGTGTTTGGAATACTGGATTTGCTGCGTGGAACGCTCCGGGTATTGACAGCTCCGATATATAGATATTGTCATCGAGCACTCGCATCCAACGTGACATATTAAGTTCCGCACCCGGCGTTTTGAAGTGCGGCAGCGATACCTTATGTATCTTGCCATCATCAAGGCTTCCGGTGAGATTCTCAAGTGTAAACTGTCCGCAGTTGGTGTCCACCACAATTCTCAGGTCGCTTGCCTGCGCTCCCGGCCACAGAAAGAATCTCACTTTCAGCTTGTCGTAAGTGTCATTGGCGCGGCAATAAAGTTTCGGATAATAGATGGTATTGTTCTGCACCAGAGTGGTGTTCATATGCAGGCTGAGCACTTGGGTGGTGGGATTGCCCGAATATTTACCGTTTGTCAGATCCACATTGAACACGCCGCCCAATGCCTTACTGCTTTTTGACTGTACATCTATTGCTCTGATCTCTATATAGTCGGCTTTTGCACCGTTAAGCAGAGTATTATCCTGTTCGGGTCCGTTCACGGTCACTTCCAGCACATCTGTCAGCACGTTGAAATGCAGAGGCACCTTCTCGTCGCTTTTGGTCACGTTAGGGGTGCACGCATACATCACTGCGTTGCTCATGTCCGGATTGCCGTAAATGGTCACGGCTTCGGCTGTGGTGCTGGTATTCGGGCTGAGCACCAGACTATTGTCCACTGCCGTACCGTCAGGCCCGTAATTCACTGGGGACTGACCGTTGTTTACTGTCACGCTCACTGTAGTGCCATTGAGGGTATCACCGGATTTATCGGCGGGATACACTGCATAGAAGTTATATCCGCTCTCCTGTGCGCCCCACTGCACGCCGAGTTCACTCGTGCGCACCAAGGCTGTCGCATAATTGTCGTTGGGCAGGTTTGTGGTTGCATCAAGCGAATAACTGACTTCAAACTCGGCCATGCCGCGACCTGCAGGGCTTTCGGGGCAGAACACCCTGATATTCTCCTTTTCTCCGGACACATAGCTCCCCCAGAATATTGACTGTGCTGTGCCCCCCTCATTCTCGGGCCCATATACCGTGCGGCTCTGTGCTCCGAGATTCAGGTCAAAAGCCACCTCATCTCCCTCTTCGGGCATGGGACGAGGCTGTTCATACACCTCTTCGCTGCAGCCTGCCACAATAAGAGAGGCTGCTGCTATCCCTAAAAATTTAAGTTTTTTCATGCTTTATGGTTGTTTATTATTTTTACATTTTTACTTTGAGCCTTAGGTTTAGCTGCCCTGACCCATGTCCCATACATCATCGGAAAAATCATTATTGGTACCGAAACCAGTGTTTATTGACTGTTCGTTCACCACTACCGACTTATCGGGATTGGTCTCGTTGCCGAACTCCACAGAACCTCCGCATATCGAGGATTCTATCTCCACATGAGTCACCTCTGTTTCAGGACTTGTGTACGTTTTCTTTTTTGTTTCCATAGTTTCTTTACTTGTTTATTTATTTTTTATTCAGTTTTCAAATTCCAAACCGCTAAGTTACTAATTTTCAATCATAACTTCGCAATTTTCAATTCTCAATTTTTAATTTTTTTATTCCAAATTTCATTTTAAAGAGTGTAAATACTCATTGAAAAGTGGGCCGGTCGCTCATTG
>ULXO01064224.1_pt1 | contig 75773 bp, 64 predicted proteins | sample 1961391 | NCBI WGS metagenome assembly ULXO01 (sample SAMEA4835841, study PRJEB28245) | human gut metagenome | biome: gut microbiome; material: fecal sample | place: Denmark | collected 2008 | reverse complement strand
GAGGCGGTTAAAGTAGTGAACCGTCTGCTTGAGAAGTAAGAAGAGAGGATTTTGATGGTGGTTGATGTAATTATTCCGGTATACCGTCCGGAGAGAGAAAAATTGACAAAACTAATTGACTGGCTGAACAAACAGACTGTAAAACCTTCACATGTATTTTTTATGCAGACGTTAGTTGAGGAAAAAGAAGATGAAGAAGTTTTACAGATGTTACAAAAGGCGGAAAATGTGGAGATTGTTCCGATTGAGAAAAAGGATTTTGACCATGGCGGCACCAGAAATAAAGGGGCGGCCTTGTCAAAGGCAGATTATATGCTCTTTATGACGCAGGATGCAGTTCCGGTTGATGCTTACCTTATTGAGAATTTGGTACGGGCAATGGAAGAGGAAGAAGCCGCAACAGCCTATGGAAGACAGTTGCCGGATGATACGGTTGGTGTGATTGAACATTATACAAGAGAGTTTAATTATCCGGCAAAGAGCTATGTGAAATCCAAAAGGGATTTGGAAACAATGGGCATTAAAACGTATTTCTGCTCAAATGTCTGCGCAATGTACCGTAAAGATGTATATGAAAAAATGGGCGGCTTTGTGCTTCATACCATTTTCAATGAAGATATGATTATGGCATCGAAAGTGATACAGGCAGGATATAAAATTGCTTATGTGGCAGAGGCGATGGTTATCCATGCTCATAAATACACTTACAGACAGCAGTTTACGAGAAATTTTGATTTGGCAGTTTCCCAGCGCCAGTATCATGAAATTTTTGATGGGGTGAAATCGGAATCCGAGGGAATGCGGTTAGTGAAAAACACGATGAAATATTTGTTCCGTCATGGAAAATGGTATCTTGTGCCGGATTTGATTTTCCAAAGCGGCTTTAAGTTTTTAGGATACCGGTTTGGCAAGAAGTATGATAAACTTCCGCTCTGGCTGGTAAAGAAATTTTCGATGAATCCATCGTATTGGAGGGATAAGGAGTGAAAGAACAAGTTGAGATTGTTATGGCAACATATAATGGTGAAAAATATATAAAAGAGCAGTTGGATTCCTTGCTTTCGCAGAGTTATCCAGATCTTTTAGTGGATGTATGTGATGACGGCTCTACGGATGGCACGGTTTCGATTGTAAAGGAATATGAAAAAAAGGACAGTCGTGTACGTCTCTTTGAAAATAAGACAAATCAAGGGTATATAAGAAATTTTATGTCTGGCATTGTTCGCTGTGACAGCCCGTATATTATGCTGTGTGACCAGGATGATATCTGGAATTGGGATAAGGTAGAGCTTACCTTGGAGAAAATGAAACAGATGGAGAGAGAAAATCCGGAAAAGCCGGTGCTTGTCTTTACCGATGCCATGAATTTTGACAGCAGTACCGGAAAAAAACTGGGACGTTTTCACGAAATGAGTCATTTGAATGTAAAAAAGGTTGACACCGCGCATCTTTTTATGGAAAATAAGTGTATTGGCTGCACCATTATGATGAACCGGGCAATTCTTCCGTATTTGAAAGAGCTGCCGGAAGAAATACGGGTGCATGACTGGTGGCTTGCTTTGATATGCAGTCACTTTGGTGCCATTGGATATTTGCCGGAGGCGACGCTTATGTACCGCCAGCATGAAGGAAATCAAATCGGAGGAACATCGTATTCCGGTTACTTAAAAAAAAGAGTTTCCAAAATGAAAGAGCAGCGGCAGGTACTTTTTGACACGTATCGGCAGGGAAAAGCTTTTTTGCAGGTCTTTGATTCAAAGATGACCAAAGAACAGAGAAAAACGGCAACGAAGTTTGCGGCAATGACGGATGCTTCCTTTTTGGGACGACGCTATCTGGCATTGCGGTATGGTTTTTTGAAAAGCGGTCTGATTCGAAATGCAGGATTGTTTTTCTTATTATAAATACGAGAGAATAGAAAGAGAGGCCTGATATGGGTAAAACAAAAGCGGGAAAAGGGAAGATTGTGGCAAGAGTATTTCTTGTGATTGGAATTTTGCTGTCGATGACGGCAGGCAGTGGTTTGGCTTATGTTAAGCATACCGGAGATAAAATGTTGGGTTTGATGAATTATGACAAATCGAATAAAGTATCCGGGATGGATTTGAGCAAATATGCGTTAGACAGTGATACAGAAATTGTGAATATTTTATTGGTTGGTGCAGATAAGAATCTGGATGAACAGGATAAGGATGTTGAGAGACGTTCGGATTCGATGATGATTGCAACCTTGGATATTAAACATAACAAGCTGAAATTGACTTCTTTGATGCGTGATATGTATGTGGATATACCGGGATATGGCGGTTATAAATTAAATGCTGCTTATTCCTTTGGCGGTATCAAATTGCTTTATAAAACATTGGCGAAAAATTTTGGTATCAAATTAGATGGTTACGTAGAAGTGAATTTCGACGCCTTTGTTAATGTTATTGATGAACTTGGCGGTATCGAGGTAAATCTGACTGACTCAGAGGCACTGAATCTTCGCCAGACCAATTATATCAAACGAAGAAAGTACCGCAGTGTGAAAAAGGGAAAACAAATCTTTAACGGGCAGCAGGCACTTGGCTACTGCCGGATCCGTCATGGTAAGAGACAGCCGGACGGTCATTATCCGGGCGTTTATACGGCAAGCGGAAAAGGAGATGATTACGGAAGAACAGAACGTCAGCGTCTGACGATGCAGGCAATTCTTAAGAAGGTAAAACAGTTGTCTCCGGAAGAGATGATTGAACTGGCAGAAGTGATTATGCCAAACGTAAAAACAGATGTAGATGAGCGGGATATTTATTCATATCTGCTTGCTGTTGTACGGATGGGTACGACAAAAATCCATCAGTTCAGCCTGCCGATTGAAGGCGGCTATACAAGCCAGACAATTCGCGGTCAGTCGTGCCTTGTGCCGGATTTGCCAAGCAACAAATCCGCACTTAAAAAGTTTCTCTTTAAGAGTTGACAATAAAGACCTATATTGCTACAATTAAATGAGCGTTATTTCAGATTAATACGCTAGGATATTCGATAAAGAGGGGGCATATCCCATGAGTAAAGTAGTTTTATCTATATTAGTAAATAATACCTCCGGTGTGTTGAGCCGTGTTGCCGGTTTATTTAGCCGCCGTGGTTATAATATTGACAGTCTGACTGTTGGTGAGACAGAGAATCCGGCATTTTCCCGTATGACGGTATCCGTTACGGGGGATGATATTGTGCTGGAGCAGATTGAAAAACAGGTTAATAAGTTAGAAGATGTAAAATCCGTCAAACAGCTTACCGGTGAAGCGTCGGTATGCCGTGAATTGATATTGGTTAAGGTTGAAGCAGATAAAGACGCAAGACCGGCCATTAATGCGATTGTTGATATTTTCCGTGCGAAAATTGTAGATGTTGCAGACAATTCAATGATGATTGAGTTGACGGGTAATCAGGCAAAACTAGACGCTTTTATTAAACTGATTGAGGGCTATGAGATAAAAGAACTGGTACGTACCGGTATTTCCGGTTTGGCTCGTGGTTTTTATGATGGAGCCAAAGAGAGTAAGTAATTTACTACTTAGAAAACCATCCACGGGATTTTATCCCGGATAGGCTTTAAATACAATTAATTTAGGAGGCTGTAAATATGTCAGAAGCAAAGATTTATTACCAGGATGACTGTAACTTGGCAGCACTGGACGGTAAAACAATTGCCGTAATCGGTTATGGTAGTCAGGGACACGCACATGCATTGAACGCAAAGGAGTCCGGATGCCACGTAATTATTGGTCTTTATGAAGGATCAAAATCATGGAAGAGAGCAGAAGAGCAGGGATTTGAAGTATATACGGCAGCCGAAGCTGCTAAAAAAGCTGACATCATCATGATTCTTATCAATGATGAACTGCAGGCAAAAATGTACAAAGAGTCCATCGAGCCAAACTTGGAAGCAGGCAATATGCTTATGTTTGCTCATGGTTTCAATATTCACTTTAACCAGATTGTTCCACCGGCAGACGTTGATGTAACGATGATTGCACCAAAAGGACCGGGACATACGGTACGCAGCGAGTATCAGGCAGGAAAAGGTGTTCCTTGTTTGGTAGCAGTACATCAGGATGCAACAGGAAAAGCTCTGGAACTTGCACTTGCTTACTCCCTTGCAATTGGTGGTGCAAGAGCCGGCGTTTTGGAGACAACTTTCCGTACAGAGACAGAGACTGACCTCTTTGGTGAGCAGGCTGTTCTTTGCGGTGGTGTTTGTGCATTGATGCAGGCTGGTTTTGAAACTTTGGTAGAAGCTGGTTATGACCCAAGAAATGCATACTTTGAGTGTATCCATGAGATGAAACTTATCGTTGATTTGATTTACCAGAGTGGTTTTGCAGGCATGAGATATTCCATTTCTAACACAGCAGAGTATGGTGATTATGTAACAGGACCAAAAATCATTACAGAGGATACAAAGAAAGCTATGAAGAAGATTCTTTCCGACATTCAGGATGGTACTTTCGCAAAAGACTTCTTGCTTGACATGTCAGAAGCTGGCGGACAGGTTCACTTCAAAGCTATGAGAAAAATAGCTGCTGAGCATCCATCAGAAGTAGTTGGTGAAGAAATCCGTAAATTGTATAGCTGGAATGGCGAAGATAAGTTGATCAACAACTAATTTTAAGATATAAACAGATAATTAAGAAGAAACCCGGTTCATTTTGTGAATTGGGTTTCTTTTTTTGTGCCTCTTTTTTAGGTTCCGTAATTTGCCAGAAAGGCTTTGCTTTTCGTGGGCACTTTCGTTCGTTGAGTACGCAGCGGTATGGGTGCTTATGCTGACGCATATACAAGCACCTCATACCGGCGTACTCAAAACCCACGAATCGCAAAGTCTTTCTGCCAAATTACCGGAAGCGTAAAAGCCCCCCAAAAAAAATATTTATCGCAACCCAAAACTGTGTTTAGAAATTGACGCTGCTCTTTTAGGTTTTCATATTTTTAGTATAAAGTCTTTGTGGGGAGTGGGTTTTGAGTGCGTCAGTAGGTGGCACTGGTAGTTTCAGTGCCCCTACTGTTACGTACTCAATGAACGGAAGTGCCCACGAGACGCAAAGCCTTTATACTAAAAGTAAGAAAAACCTAAAAAAGCAACATCATCTATTGCCTAAAAACCATTTCATGATTTTTATTGCAAAATATTAGAATTCATGATATGATAACAAAACGGTAAAAATAAAATAAAAAATATTAAATATAAGTTCTAAAAATGAATTATACGACATATATATAGTTATGTATAGAAAAATGCTTGATTCAAGCAGACAAAAAACAAAGGGGGTCATGAGAAATGGCAGATAAGATTTTGGGAAACAATCAGGTGAATATTTATGGTGAAGTGGTAAGTGAGTTTGCTTTTAGCCATGAAGTGTATGGTGAAGGATTCTATATGGTGTATCTTTCGGTAAAACGATTGAGCCAAGTGTATGACAAGATTCCGCTCATGGTATCGGAGCGGCTTATTGACATAACGAAGGATTACCGAGGTATGTATATGGAGGCGAGTGGACAGTTTCGTTCTTATAACCGTCATGAAGAAAATCATAACCGGCTTGTTTTATCCGTGTTTGTAAGAGATTTACATATAGACGAAGAAGAGATGGAAGTAGAGAAACCGAATTATATTTTTTTGGATGGTTATTTGTGCAAACCACCGGTTTATCGAAAGACACCGCTTGGAAGAGAAATTGCGGACCTTTTGATGGCTGTCAATCGTCCGTATGGAAAATCCGATTACATTCCTTGCATCTGCTGGGGAAGAAATGCTCGTTATGCCGATGGATTTGGTGTAGGAGAACACATTCAGCTGTGGGGACGGATTCAGAGCCGTGAATACCAAAAGCAGGTTGGTGATGAGGAATATGAAACACGCGTTGCTTATGAAATTTCCGTCAGCAAATTGGAGTGTGTGGAAGAGAGTAATGAGATTACTGCGGCCTGTGTGATTGATGAAGAAGATAAAAAAGAGTGAACTAATGCTTGACCGCTAAAGGGAAGAGTGATATTCTTTTATATAGAAAGGTAGAGGCGCGGACTTTATCAGTAGCAAATCGGACATGACAGGATGGATGATGATTTGTGAAAGGAACGTCTGCCGAAGGAGAGGATTGCCTGCACATGATTCTTCTGGGCATATGGTAAATAATCATATGACTGTCATCGCTATGATGGAGTGCTACTCGTTATCGAAAACAATGAGGAGTTGGCACGTGTGTCAGCTCCTTTTTTTGCAATCCATTCATAAGCACAAAACGTAATTCAGAAAGGATGAAGAAAATGGCTATTTTTACTGGAGCAGGTGTTGCATTGATTACACCAATGAATGACGACGGAAGTGTGAATTATGAAAAATTGAGAGAACTGTTAGAGTTTCATGTGGCAAATAAAACAGATGCCATCATTATTTGCGGAACAACCGGTGAGGCATCGACACTGTCAGATGAAGAACATTTGGAATGTATTCGTTTTGCCTGTGAAGTAATTAATAAACGGATTCCGGTTATCGCAGGAACCGGTTCGAACTGCACACAGTCGGCAATTGAGCTGTCAAAAGAAGCAGAGAAAAGTGGAGTGGATGGACTTCTCTTAGTTACTCCATATTATAACAAGGCAACACAGAATGGTTTGAAAGCACATTACAAAGCCATTGCAAAAGAAGTTAATGTTCCAATTATTTTATATAATGTACCAAGTCGTACGGGTACCAGATTAGCACCACAGACAGTTGTGGATTTGTGTCATGAAGTACCAAATATTGTCGGCGTAAAGGATGCGACAGGTGATATTTCAGAAGTTGCGGAATTAATGAGTTTAGCTAAGGGAACCGTTGATGTATATTCTGGAAATGATGACCAGATTGTGCCGGTTCTTTCCCTTGGCGGTAAAGGCGTAATTTCCGTATTATCAAATATTCTGCCAAAAGAGACCCATGATATGGTGGCAAGCTATCTTGATGGTGATGTGGTAAAGAGCTGTGAGATGCAGTTGAAATATTTTGATTTGGTAAAGGCTTTGTTCTGCGAAGTAAATCCGATTCCTGTAAAGAAGGCATTGAATCTGATGGGAATGGAAGTGGGCAGTTTGCGTCTGCCTCTTACAGAAATGGAAGATGCAAATGCAAAGAGACTGGAAGAGGAAATGAGAAAAGCCGGCGTTATCAAATAATTAGTTACGATTGAAAAAGAATTAGGAGGAAGACGATGACTCGAATTATTATGTGCGGATGTAATGGTGCAATGGGGCGCATGATTACCGGAATTGTAAATGAAGATGCTGAGGCAGAAATTGTAGCAGGAATTGATATGGTGGATACGAAAGAACATTGTTATCCTGTTTTTCAGAAATTAGCAGACTGTGATGTAGAGGCAGATGCTTTGATTGATTTCTCGACACCAAAAATTTTGGATGATATTCTTACATTCAGCAAAGAGAAAAAAGTGCCGGTAGTACTTTGCACAACCGGATATGACGATGAGCAGCTTGCTAAAATTGAAGAAGCAGCAACACAGACAGCCGTTTTGAAATCTGCGAATATGTCACTTGGTATCAACACACTTTTGAAGCTGGTGCAGGATGCGGCAAAAGTATTTGCTACAGAAGGATTTGATGTGGAAATCGTAGAAAAACATCACAACCAGAAACTGGATGCTCCATCCGGTACGGCACTTGCATTAGCGGATTCCATTAATGAGGCAATGGGAAATCCATACGAGTATGTTTATGACCGCTCGCAGAGAAGACAGAAACGTGATAAAAAAGAACTTGGCATTTCCGCAGTGCGTGGTGGTACGATTGTCGGCGACCACGATGTGATTTTTGCCGGTAAAGATGAAGTGATTACATTTTCCCATACTGCCTACAGTAAAGCTGTATTTGGAAAAGGCGCTGTGGCAGCGGCAAAATTCTTAAAAGGAAAGACAGTGGGCCGTTACGAGATGGCAGATGTCATTGCGGCAAACTGATAGGGGTGACAAGATGAGACAGGTTCAGATAAAGGATATTGTGAAAGCAGTCGGTGGTAAACTTGTTTGGGGCGATGAAAATGCTACCGTGACAAATGTTTCAACCGATTCAAGAGAAGTAAAGACTGGAACCTTATTTGTGCCAATTATAGGAGAGCGTGTGGATGCGCACCGTTTTATTCCGGATGTGTTGGAGGCAGGGGCTTCTTGTGTATTTTTTTCGGATGACAGAGAAAAGGAAAAGAAGGGTGCCGGAATATACGTTTCCGATACACTTTTGGCAATGCAGAAATTTGCTGCCTGGTACCGCAGTAAACTTCCGGTAAGAATCATTGGTATTACCGGAAGCGTTGGAAAGACAACGACAAAGGAAATGATTGCTGCCGTACTGGAAACGAAGTACCGCACGGTTAAAACTTACAAGAATTTAAACAGCCAGATTGGTGTGGCACTGATGATGTTTGAACTGGATGAAGATACAGAACTTGCCGTGATTGAAATGGGAATCAGTATGCCGGGTGAAATGGATCGGTTAGTCGAGATGGTAAAACCGGAATGTGCGGTTTTGACAAATATTGGTGTTTCTCATATTGGGAATTTGGGCTCAAGAGAAAACATCTGCAAAGAAAAAGGAAAGATTGTTAGTTATCTTCCGGATGGCGGTACGCTGTTTGCCAGCGGCAACGGAGATGTGAGACAATTAGTTGAGACACAGGTTCCGTCCACCCGCTGCAAAGGGAACTATAAGGTTTCTTACTATGGAACAGAGTCCGGCTGTGAGTATTTTGCGGATGAAATGAGTGCAAATGAGGACGGACAGAGTTTTGTGTATCATGACAGCGAGGGAAAAGAAAAAGTTTTGCTGTCTGTGATGGGAACCCATAATGTAAATAATGCCGTGATTGCGATAGCAATTGGCCGCAAGTATGGCGTGCCGGTAAAGGATGCCATTAAGGCTTTGAAAAATTACAAGCCGATTGCGATGCGTGGTGTTGTGCATGATATAAATGGGATTCACGTTGTTGATGATACTTACAATGCAAGCCCGGATTCGATTACGAGTAATCTTCATGCGCTGTTTGATTATCCGGGAAATGGCAGACGAATTGCCGTTCTTGCGGATGTACTGGAACTGGGAAAAGATTCCGGAAAACTTCACGAGGGAATCGGACAGTTTATCATAGAGGAACAAAATAAGGGACGCAGGCTTGACTACCTCTTTACGGTTGGAAAAGAAGCGGCTCACATCAGTGATTATGTAAAGGCACATAGCGATATCCCGGTTTTTTCTGCAGAGTCTAAAGATGAAGTAATGAATGAATTGGAAACAAAACTTCAAAAAGAAGACTGGGTACTGGTAAAAGGTTCCCGTGGAATGAAAATGGATGAAGTTGTGAAACGACTGATAAAGGAGTGACAGGTTGTTTGCAGATATTATCGTAGATTTGTCGGTGGAAGCACTCGACCGGACATTTCAGTATATAATTCCGAAACAATGGGAAGGTGAAGTGTTTGCCGGGTGCTGTGTCAAAATCCCCTTTGGAAGGGGAAATCGTCTGATTCGCGGTTATGTAATGAATATAACGGATCAGGCGGTATGGCCGATTGAACGGATGAAGGAAATTTCTGAGATTGAGAAAAAGGAACTTCCGGTAGAATCTAAGTTGATTCAGTTGGCAGCATGGATTCGACAAAGATATGGAACAACAATGAATGAAGCATTAAAAACGGTGCTTCCGATTCGGAGGCAGATTAAGTCAGTGGAAGAACACTGGCTTAATTTTGCTTTGCCCGAAGATGAAATGAAGAAGGAATTAAACCGCTGTCTGTTAAAGCATTATAAAGCAAAAGCGCGCCTCCTGCAGGGAATGTTTGCAGAAGGTGGACAGATGACAAGCAAGCTGGCGGCAAAAAAATATAAGATTACGAAACCCGTGATTGACAGCATGGCGAAGGCGGGATGGATTACTGTTACAAACCAAAAGAAATATAGGAATCCGGTCTTTGATGGAAAGGCATCTTCCGAAAAAAAGATGTTGAATGAAGAACAGCAGACGGTAGTGGATGCATTTACCGGAGACTACCGGCAGGGAAGGCGGACGACGTATCTGCTATATGGTGTTACCGGCAGTGGAAAAACGGAAGTCTATATGGAAATGATACAGGCAGTTTTACAGGAGAACAAACAAGTTATTATGCTGATTCCTGAAATTGCACTTACTTACCAGACGGTAGTTCGTTTTCAAAAGCGGTTTGGAGATCGGGTAACGGTATTAAATTCCAGAATGTCAGAAGGAGAAAAATACGACCAGTATGAGAGGGCAAAACAAGGAGAAGTGGATATCGTTGTCGGACCACGCTCCGCTTTGTTTATTCCATTTTCAAATCTGGGACTTATTCTCATTGATGAAGAACATGAGATGAGTTATAAAAGTGAAAAGCCGCCCAAATATCATGCAAGAGATGTGGCGATTGAGAGAGCAAGGCAGAGCGGGGCAAGTGTTGTATTAGGCTCCGCGACACCGTCAGTTGAGAGCTATGAGAAGGCGAAAACGGGAGAGTATACACTTCTTACGTTACCGCACCGAGTAAACCATGTCAGTATGCCAAAGGTTTATGTGGCGGATTTAAGGAAAGAATTAGAAGAAGGAAACCGTTCAATTTTCAGCCGTGTGCTGCAGGAGAAAATCGAGGAACGGTTAAAACGAGGGGAGCAGACCATACTATTTTTAAACCGGCGTGGATATGCAGGCTTTGTTTCTTGTCGCAGTTGTGGTTTTGTGTTAAAATGTAGTCATTGTGAAGTTTCTATGACGGCACACAAAAATCATGTCGGTGATGTAGATACATTGGTCTGTCATTATTGTGGACATGCAATCGCTATGCCAAAGACATGTCCATCGTGCGGTTCGCCATATATTGCAGCATTTGGGCTTGGCACGCAGAAAGTCGAGGAGATGCTGAATAAGCGGTTTCCCACGGCAAGAGTTCTTCGGATGGATGGAGATACAACAACGGGAAAACACGGACATGAAAGTGTCCTGACACCCTTTCGTAATGGCGAAGCAGATATTTTAATTGGCACCCAGATGATTGTAAAGGGGCATGATTTCCCTAATGTTACGCTCGTGGCAGCATTAGCGGCTGACATGAGTTTATATGCGGGGGATTACCGAAGCAGTGAGCGCACATTTGAACTGCTTATGCAGGCAAGCGGCCGCGCCGGGAGGGCAGAAAAAGCCGGGGAAGTTGTGATTCAGACTTATAATCCGGAGGAATACTCAATTCAGGCGGTTGCCGGGCAGGATGCCGAATATTTTTACGAAAATGAACTGGCATTCAGGCGGCTTATGAAGTATCCGCCATATTCGCAGATGGCGGCGATTCTCATTCTATCGGAAGAAGAGAACGAAGCGAAAACATTGAGCGAAAAACTGGCAGAAAACATACATTCTGTGTGCGGTGATGCAGTTACGCTTATTGGTCCGTCAAAAGCCGGGTTAAGCCGTGCCAAAGACAGGTACCGGTATGTTCTATATGTAAAGAGCATGGACGAAGAAGCAATGGCTTGTGTCAGAGAAATTGCAGAAGAAGCAAACCGCCGTGTCGTAAATCAAAAAACATGCAGTGTGCAGTATGACAGAGACCCGGTAAATGGTTACTAAATCTAAGAAAAGAAAAGGCAGGTAGGAAAAAATGGCAATTCGTAACATTCGTATGATTGGTGATGATATTCTCACCAAAAAATGTAAAGTAGTAAAAGAGATGACAGAAAAAAATAAAGAGTTAATTGCGGATATGTTTGATACGATGTATGACGCAGATGGTGTTGGTTTAGCAGCACCTCAGGTCGGTATTTTGAAACGGATTGCCGTAATTGATATTACGGAAGACAGAAGTAATCCGATTGTTTTGATTAATCCGGAAATTATTTCGGCCGATGGTGAGCAGAGAGGCAGTGAAGGCTGTTTAAGCGTACCGGACAAAGTTGGTATAGTAACAAGACCGAATCATGTTGTCGTAAAGGCATACAATGAAGAGATGGAGCCTTTTGAGATTGAGGGAGAAGAATTGCTTGCCCGCGCTTTGGTACATGAAATCGAGCATTTAGATGGCGGTTTGTATGTAAATAAAGTGGAGGGAAGACTGTATACCATCGAGGAATTTGAAAAAGAATTTGGAGAATAGGAGGCAGCACATGAATGTAATTTTTATGGGTACACCGGATTTTTCCGTTCCTGTATTAAAAGGTTTGATTGCCTCAGAGGAACACACGGTTACAGCGGTTGTGACGCAGCCGGATAAAGCGAGAGGACGCAGCGGGAAACTGGTTTTTACTCCGGTGAAAGAAGTGGCAGTTGAAAATGACATTCCGGTCTATACACCGGCACGTGTAAAAGATGCAGAATTTGTGGAACAGCTTCGAAAGATTCCATGTGATGTGATTGTAGTTGTTGCTTTTGGACAGATTTTATCCAAAGAGATTTTAGATTATCCAAAGTTCGGCTGTATTAATGTTCATGCGTCGTTACTTCCGCGCTGGCGCGGTGCGGCACCGATGCAGTGGGCAATCCTTGAAGGGGATGAAAAAACCGGTGTAACGACGATGCAGATGGCAGAAGGACTTGATACCGGTGATATGCTGTTAAAAGCAGAAACGGTGATTGAAAAAGAGGATACAGCAGAAACGATTCATGATAGGCTTTCGGAAATGGGAAAAGACCTTTTGTTAGAAACTTTGGAGAAAGTGGAAAAAGGTGAGATTGTACCACAAAAGCAGGATGACAGTTTAAGCTGCTATGCGAAAATGCTCAAAAAAGATATGGGTAAAATTGACATGAATTGGGATGCTGCGAAAGTGGAACGATATATTCGTGGAATGAATTCATGGCCGAGTGCGTATACCACATTCCGGGGAAAAACATTAAAACTCTGGCGTGCGAACGTGCTTGCTGAAAATACGGGAGAAAAACCGGGTACTGTTGTGGATGTATTAAAAAATAGTTTCATCGTTCAGACCGGTGACGGCTGTCTGGAATTTTTGGAAGTGCAGTTAGAGGGAAAGAAACGAATGGATGCCGGAAGTTTCTTGCGCGGTGTAAAAATAGAAAAGGGTGATTGTTTATGCTAGGTTACGGATATGGAAGTCCCTTTTATATGTTCTGGGACCCAACATATGTATTGATTTTAATTGGCGTTGTTTTATCATTGATTGCTTCTGCGATGGTTCGGAGAAATTTTGCAAGGTACAGTGTGGTAAGAAGTGCGTCCGGTCTTACAGGGGCTCAGGTAGCACAGCGCATTTTATCCTATGCGGGAATTAACGATGTGACGGTATGCCATATTAGTGGAAATCTGACGGACCATTATAATCCGAGAACGAAGCAGATCGGGCTTTCGGATTCTGTGTATGGCAGCAATTCAGTAGCGGCAATTGCGGTGGCGGCACATGAGTGCGGACATGTGATACAGCATGCCAATTCGTATGTACCATTATCCATTCGTACCGTATTAGTTCCGGTTGCAAATTTTGGTTCCGGAGTTTCGTGGTTTTTCATTCTTGCCGGCATTTTGTTTAGTATGCCGGTGTTAATTACGGCAGGAATTGTTTTTTTTAGTGCAGCAGTATTGTTTCAGGTTGTGACCCTTCCGGTTGAGTTTAATGCATCGAGACGTGCACTTGTGATTTTACAGGATACGGGAATTCTTGGAACAATGGAAACCGATGGCGCAAAAAAGGTTCTGCGTGCGGCGGCACTGACCTATGTGGCTTCTGCGGCTGCTGCGATTTTACAGTTGTTAAGACTGATTTTATTATTTGGAAGGAACAATCGTGACTGATGAGATTACAGGCATATGAAGTTGTTTATCAAACGATGGAAAAGGGGGAGCACAGCGACTCTGTTTTTCACCGGATTGTGGAACAGAATGATTTTTTGACGAGAGACAAACGATTTTTGAAACGTCTTTCTTACGGAACAATTGAGCGCAGTGTTGAACTAGATGCAATTCTGAATCAATTTGCAAAGATTCAGGTCTTAAAAATGACAGCACCGGTTCGCACGGTTCTTCGCATGGCACTCTATGAAATCCGCTATATGGAGAAAGTGCCGGAGGCAGTGAGCTGTCACGAGGCAGTGGAACTTTTAAAAAAGAAAGAAGGACAAAAACATACTGCTTTTGTAAATGGTGTGCTTAGGACAATACTGAGAAACGGGGATTCAATTTCTTTGAAACCGTGGGAAAGTTTATCTCTGCCACGGGATTTATATGACCATTTATGTGAACAGTACGGCAAAAAAACAACAAAAAAAATCGGCATGGCTTTTTTGGAGAATACAAAGGACATTACGTTACATATTGATACGTCTAAATGGACGAAAAAAATGTTTTGCGAGGAACTAAGGAAAGCCGGTGTCGCTGTCAAAAAAGCCTATTATATGGATGATACGGTGATTATTTCCGGTGTGGAAGACATAAAAAAAATACCGGGTTATGAAGAAGGGGTGTTTTTTGTACAGGATGAAAGCTCGATGCTCCCGGTTTTGTGTGCCGGAATCCGGCCGGGGTATAAAGTTGTGGATGTGTGCAGTGCACCCGGCGGGAAAGCAATGCATGCGCTTTTATGCTTAAAGGGTGAGGGCTCTTTGAGTGCCAGAGATAAAACGGTATCAAAGGTTAAAAAAATTGAGGAAAATTTTGGACGCCTAAAGTTCCAAAATGTCTCCTGTAAAGTGTGGGATGCGACAAAGAGTGATGAAGCATTTTTTTCGCAGGCAGATGTTGTTCTCTGCGATGTGCCATGTTCCGGAATTGGAATTATCGGACGCAAACCGGAAATCAAATACCATGCATTGCAACATGCCAAAGAACTTGTTCCAATTCAGCGAAAGATTGTAGAAAACGCTGAGAAAATGGTAAAACCGGGAGGTGTTTTGATTTACAGTACATGCACAGTGAATCAGGCAGAAAACGAAGAAAATGTTCGCTATTTTGTAGAACACTTAGGATTAAAACTCGAGTCATTAAATTCTTTTTTGCCACCGATATTATGTAACCGCATGACGGCAGAAGGGATGCTTACGATGATACCGGGACTTCAGCAAAGTGATGGATTTTTCGTGGCGAGACTGCGGAAAACGGATAGATAACAGAGAGGAAACAGATGGATATTCGGAGCATGAATTTAGAGGAAATGGAAGCACTTGCCATTTCTCTTGGAGAAAAAGCATTCCGTGGAAAACAATTGTTCCAGTGGGTGCATGAAAAACAGGCAGATGATTTTGATGAAATGACGAATCTGAGTGCCGCTTTTCGGGAAAAATTAAAAGAGAATTACTGCATATCCGGTGTAAGGCAGGTGGAAAAACAGGTGTCGAAAAAAGAAGATACGGCAAAGTATTTATTTGCACTGGAAGATGACCATGTAATCGAAAGCGTGTGGATGAAGTATCATCATGGCAACAGCGTGTGCATTTCGTCGCAGGTGGGATGCCGGATGGGATGTACATTCTGTGCGTCTACACTTACCGGACTCACGAGGAATCTGACTGCCGGGGAAATGCTCTCACAGATTTATCAAATTCAGAAAGATACAAAAGAGAGAGTATCGAATATCATTGTGATGGGAATGGGCGAGCCCCTTGATAATTATGAGGAACTTCTCCGTTTTATAAAACTGGTTTCTTGTGAGAAAGGAATTGGAATCAGCCAGCGTAATATTACCGTATCAACGTGTGGTTTGGTGGATAAAATCAGAATGCTTGCGGATGAAAAACTGCAGATTACGTTAGCAATCAGCCTGCATGCACCAAATGATGAAATCAGGCGTCAGACGATGCCGATAGCCAATCGTTATACCATTGGTGAAATCATACAGGCTTGCAAATATTATTTTGACAAAACCGGGCGCCGTATTACGTTTGAATACAGTATGATTCGCGGTGTGAACGATAAGGAAGAGCACGCAAAGGAACTGGCAGGCAGGTTATCCGGTTTAAATTGTCACATTAATTTAATTCCGTTAAATGAAGTGAAAGAGAGAAATTGTTACCGCTCAACGAAGGAGGATATTGAGAAGTTCAAAACAATTCTTGAAAAATATAGAAAAACTGTTACAATAAGAAGAGAGATGGGGAGCGATATTGATGCTGCCTGTGGTCAGTTACGAAAGAAATTTCTGACGAAGAATGGTAGAAACTAGAGGAGGTCAGACAGTGGATACATTTTCTATGACAGATATGGGACTTCTTAGAAACAGCAATCAGGATAGTGTTTTCTGTGAAGAGAATCCCATTGGCAGATTTCCGAATCTGTTTCTTGTTGCAGATGGTATGGGGGGACATAAGGCAGGAGATTTAGCTTCCAGATTATGCATTGCAGAGATGGTTAAACAGATACAGAGTTCAACAGCAAGGACTCCGGTTAGTGCTTTTGAACAAGCGATTGAAGCGGCAAATCAGAAGGTTTATCAGTGTGCGAAAGAAGATTTCGACCTTGCCGGCATGGGAACTACGGTGGTTGGTGCCATGGTAGAAGATGATGTTGCCTATATTGCAAATATTGGGGACTCACGTTTTTATCGTCTGCATGAACATTTGGAGCAGATTACTGTGGACCATTCGCTTGTGGAGGAGATGGTTCAGTCAGGTGAAATCCAAAAGGAAGAGATGCGGACCCATCCAAATAAGAATATTATTACAAGAGCACTGGGGACGGATGATACCGTCAGACCGGATTGTTTTGAGGTGAAAGTAGAGCCGGGGGATGTACTATTACTGTGCTCGGATGGACTGACAAATATGGTTGAAGACAGCCAGATAGAGAAGATTGTAAAAGAAAATAAAGAAGATATGAAACTGGCAGGGGAAAAATTGGTTCAACAGGCGAACGAAGCCGGTGGCAAAGATAACATCAGCGTGATTTTAGTTCGACTGTAAAGGAGTGAAAGAATGATTAATATTGGTGCAGTAATTAGTGGAAGATATGAAATAATCGAAAAAGTCGGAACCGGCGGTATGGCAGATGTATATCGTGCCAAAGACCATCGGTTAAATCGTTATGTGGCGGTTAAAATATTAAAAAATGAGTATAGCGAGGATGCGAAATTTGTTACAAAATTCCGTCAGGAGGCACAGGCAATTGCGTGTTTATCCCATCCAAATATCGTAGGAGTCTATGATGTAGGACAGGAACAGGATATGCACTATATTGTGATGGAATTTGTAGACGGCATCACTTTGAAAAAATACATTGAGCAGAAGGGCAAACTCTCGGTGAGAGAGGCAGTTGGAATTGGACTCCAGATTGCAAATGGTTTGGAGGCTGCGCATGCCAATCATATTATTCACCGTGATATTAAACCTCAGAATATATTGATTTCGAAAGATGGTACGGCAAAGGTAAGTGACTTTGGAATTGCCAAGGCAGCAAGTTCGAATACAATTACAGCAAATGCCATGGGCTCGGTACATTACATTTCTCCGGAACAGGCAAGGGGAGGATTCAGTGATGAGAAGAGTGATATCTATTCACTGGGTGTATCGATGTATGAGATGTTAAGCGGTTCTCTTCCATTTACCGGTGAGAGTGCAGTGGCAATTGCCTTAGCGCATATTCAGGAAGATGCGACTCCGTTAGATGCCATTGATGCGACAATTCCACACGGACTTAGTAATATTGTTGCAAAATGTATGCAGAAGAAAACGGAACTTCGCTATCCGACGGTGATGGATTTGATTGCGGATTTGAAGATGTTTTTACAGGATCCGACCGGTGAGTACGGTGTGATTCGTAATTTGTATGAAAATGCGGATACCATTTTTATTCCGAGTAATGACGTGAATTCGTTAAAGGCAGCTTCTACGAAACAGGCATTAGATGAAAAGACGGAAGAAGAGGCAGACGAAGAATCAAACGGTGAAGTTGACCCGAAATTAGAGAAGGCATTGATTATCGGAAGCATAACCGTTGCTATTATTATTGGTGTAATTATTATTTATCTGTTAGGTCGATTTGTAGGTTTCTGGGGAGGAAGTTCATCCTCCAATGAAGCGACACCGGAGCCGACTTCACAGACAACACAGGCAAGTAAAGAACCGGTCAGCACGCCGGAGAGCAATAAAACACAGGTTCCGCAGATTAAAGGTCTGACACAGGAACAGGCACAGAGCATGCTCGATAGTGCAGGATTAGATTATAAATTTGAGACAGCAGAATCTAGTGATGTAGAACCGGGACAGGTAATCAGTACTACACCTGCAATTGGTTCTGAAGTATCAGAAGGTGACACCATTACGGTATACCTTCGTGCGTCCCAGCTTCCAAGTGTATGGGGAATGACGCCGGAAGCAGCGGAGGAGGCACTTAAAACGGCTGGATTTGTTCCAAAACGTGGTGCGGATGTTTACAGTGATAAAACAGAAGAAGGCAAGGTTGTTTATACAAGTCCAAAACAGGGCGAGGATGCAGCTGCTGGTTCTACGATTACGTATTATGTAAGTAAAGGAGCAGAGACGGTTAGCGTGCCGGACTTATTAGGTAAAACAAAGAGTCAGGCGAAAACCGCACTTGAGAAGGTAGGATTAAAGTTAGGTACGACATCAAGTAGTTATTCAGACAATTTTGCCAAGAATAGAATTTGTGTACAGAGTAAATCCAGTGGCAAAAAAGTGAAAAAAGGAACAACGGTTAATGTGACGATAAGCCTTGGGCAGGAGCAGACCTATACCTATAAGATGTCGGGGACAATCCGCATTGATAGTCCGTTTGATTACGAGACTGACCCGGCAGCAACGATTAAAATTGTTTTAAATCAGGATGGTCAGACGAAGACTATTTTGAACCGCAGTTTGACGCATATGGATTTTCCATTGTCACTTTCCGGCGATGAAGTCACCGGCTTTAGCGGCTCTCAGGGCGAACTGATTGTATACAAGGATTCCAAGCGTGTGGATTCCTACAACGTAACCTTTAAGAAAGTTGCGGATTAATGAGAGGGAAAATCGTAAAAGGAATTGCCGGATTTTATTATGTCTGGTGTGAAGATGACAAACTGTATGAATGTAAAGCAAAAGGAAGTTTCCGAAAAGAGGGAATTAAACCTTTAGTTGGAGATAATGTTACGGTTTGTGTGCTGGATGAAGAGAAGCATCTTGGAAATCTGGAGGAGATTTTACCGAGAAAAAATGAGTTGATTCGTCCGGCGGTGGCAAACGTTGATCAGGCACTTATCGTTTTTGCGATGGCAAATCCGATGCCGAATCTTAATCTGCTAGACCGTTTTTTGCTTATGATGGAATGGCAGAATGTAGAGACCATTATCTGTTTCAGTAAACAGGATATAGTGTCTGAGGAGGAAGAAAAGCATTTTTTGTCAATTTATGAAAAATGTGCAAATCAGGTATTGACAATCAGCAATACCGAAAATATGGGAATTGATAAAGTAAAACAATGTCTGGAAGGGAAAACAACGGTTTTGGCAGGACCGTCCGGCGTGGGAAAGTCCAGCCTTTTAAACTGTTTATGCCCGAAGGCAGCGTCTGTGACCGGTTCTGTAAGTGAAAAAATCGGCAGAGGCCGGCATACCACAAGACATTCTGAAATTTATTCTCTGGGGAATCAGACGTTTTTGTTTGATACTCCGGGATTTAGTTCCTTAAAGCCGCCGGAGGTGGAGAAAGAGGAACTGCGAAGGTATTTTACCGAGTTTCTGCCCTATGAGGGGCAGTGCAAATATTGGGGTTGTACTCACATTCATGAACCTGGATGTATGGTAAAAGAGGCCAGGGGACGAGGTGAAATCGGTGAGACTCGTTATGAGAACTACGTGCAGATATTTAACGAGCTTGCTGAATGCGAACGACGAGGGAATTGGAGGAATAAGAAATGACATATAAATTGTCACCATCAATTCTGGCGGCGGACATTACTTGTTTAGGTCAGGAAGTGAAGACCGCGCAAAGCGCCGGAGCAGACTATATTCATATTGATGTAATGGACGGGGTGTTTGTACCAAACTTGTCATTTGGTACAACAATAGTAAGAGGGCTTCGTGAGTGTACGGACCTGTTTTTTGATGTGCATTTAATGATTGTAAATCCGATTAAGCATGTGGAGCGGTTTGCGGGAATTGGTGCGGATGGAATCACGGTTCATGCAGAAGCCTGTGATGACTTGGAAGCAACAATTGACGAGATACGTCGATGTGGTGCCAAAGCGGCGGTAGCACTTAGCCCGGATACGGATATTGATGTGGTTCTTCCGTTTTTGGACAAGTTATCCATGGTTTTGGTTATGACAGTATATCCGGGGTATGGTGGACAAAAAATTGTCACAAGAACATTTTCAAAGATTGCAAAGCTTCGCTCAATTATTGATGAGAGAAATCTTTCCGTTGATATCGAAGTTGATGGCGGCGTCAATCTTCAGAATGTTGAGGAGATTAAAAAGGCAGGGGCCAATATATTTGTTGCCGGTACGAAAATATTTAAGGGCAATGTTTTGGAGAATATTAGGAACTTTAAAGAATTATTGAAGTAAATACAAAATAAGGAATACACAGGCTGTAAATAGTCAATATGAATTGACATATTTACAGCCTTTATTGCTATTTCTGACGATAAATGTTATCAATAACCTGCTTGCAATAATAGCAAAATATGTCATAATAGTTAGTAGTGTCTAACTGAGAAAGAGATTGTTGCATGAAAGGAGTAATTATGTCAAATCAGGAGAGTAAGTTTTTGGAGATTGTGGACTTAAAGAAAGGCTTCGGAAGCGGAGAAACCAGACAGGAGGTACTTCGTGGAATGAATTTTTCCGTTGCCAAAGGGGAGTTCTGTGTATTGTTAGGACCATCCGGTTCGGGAAAGTCTACTTTGTTAAACATTATTGGGGGAATTGATTCTGCCGATTCAGGCTATATCGCAATTCATGGTGATAAATTGGAGGATTTAGGGGAAAAAGAATTAACCAGGTACCGCAGAACACATCTTGGATATGTATTTCAGATGTATAATTTGATTGCCAATCTGAATGTGAAAGAGAATATTGAAGTAGGAGCTTATTTGTCTGATGATTCTTTGGATATTGATGATCTTTTACATACATTGGGACTGTATGAGCACCGCTATAAACTGCCAAATCAGCTTTCCGGTGGTCAGCAGCAGAGAGTTTCCATTGGGCGTGCGATTGTAAAAAATCCGGATATCTTACTTTGCGATGAGCCAACCGGAGCACTTGATTACAACACGTCAAAAGAAATTTTGAAATTGATTGAAGATGTAAACAAAAAATACGGAAATACCGTTATTATGGTAACACATAATGAGGCAATTCGTCATATGGCAGACCATGTCATTAAGCTGCGTGATGGAAGCGTCAGACACAATGATATCAATGAGCAGAAGATTTCGGCAATGGATTTGGAATGGTAGGAGGATGAATGGGATGAAGAAAAACAAGACGAAAAATCCATTAATTAAACGTGTGCCGAGAGAATTAAAAGGGGATTGGAGCAAATATCTCTTAGTCAGTCTGTTTATGATTTTTGTTATCGGGTTTATTTCCGGTATGTATGTGGCAAATGAGAGTATGCTGACAGCGGCAACCGAGAATACGAAAAAGTCAATTTGCGAAGATGGACATTTTGAACTCTTACAAAAGGCTAAAAAAGGAGTTTTTGATTCGCTTTCTGCCACAATATACGAGGATTTTTATTACAATTTAGATGAGGATAAAGATGGCGATGGAAAAAAAGAGGGAACCATCCGCATTTTTCAAAAAAATAATGAGGTCAATCTGGCAAGTGTTTTAGATGGAAGACTTCCGGAAAATAAAAATGAAATTGCGATTGACCGTATGCATGCGGACAATGCAGGAATAAAGGTTGGCGATACGATTAGCGCCGGCGGTGAAAAATATGAGGTTTCAGGTCTGATTGCGTATGTCAATTATGCGACTCTGCATGAAAAAAGCACAGATTTGATGTTTGATGCCATAACATTTGATGTGGCAATGGTGACAAAAGAGGGATGGGAACGGTTAAATGGTACATGCCATTATAACTACGCATGGCGTTATGATAAAAGACCGGCAGATGATGTAGATGAGAAAGAAATGTCAGACGATTTTCTGGATGATTTATACAAAGAGGTGATTACTTCCGGCAATCAGGTGGAGGATTACACACCGGCTTATGCGAATCCGGCAATTACCTTTGCAACAGACGATATGGGTTCGGATTTAGCAATGGGCGGTGTGATTTTGGATGTGCTCATTGTAATTATTGCCTTTATTTTTGCCGTGACAATTAGTAACACGATTAAGAAAGAGTCGATGACGGTTGGTACGCTTCGTGCGTCCGGTTACACAAAGGGAGAACTTGTGAGGCATTACTTGGCGGCTCCTGTCATTGTGACATTTGTGTCTGCCATTATCGGTAATATTTTAGGTTACACGGTGTTTAAAGAATTAATTGTCTATATGTATTACAGTAACTACAGTCTGCCGACATATGTGACTTTATGGAATCCGGATGCATTTATAAAGACAACGATTATTCCGGTTGTCCTTATGTTTGTTATTAACTTATTGGTTCTTATGCGGATGCTGCGTCATACACCAATGCAGTTTTTACGCTGTGATTTGAAAAAGAACAAACGAAAGAAAGCAATGCGTCTGCCAAGATGGAACTTTTTGAGCCGTTTTCGTCTGCGTATTATTTTCCAGAACATACCGAACTATTTAATATTGTTTGTGGGAATTGCCTTTATTTCCATTATGTTAGCAATGGCAATCGGAATGCCGTCTACTCTGCAGTATTACAAAGACAATACAAAGGATATGATGTTTGCCGACTACCAGTATGTTCTGAAAAATTATAAAGATGAAACGGGAAAAGAAATTACAACGAAAAATTCCGATGCAGAAAAATTCAGTATGGATTCTCTGCTGTATAAGACGGATGCCATGGATGAAGAAGTGTCGATATACGGTGTAGAAGATACGAGTAAGTATATTTCTCTGCCGGATGCAAAGAATTTAAAAGAGAAAGAAGTTTACATTTCCAAGCCGTTTAGTGATAAGTATGATGTAGCTGTTGGTGATACGGTTACACTCAATGCGAAATACGAGAAAAAGAAATATTTGTTCAAAGTAAAAGGCTTTTTTGAACACTCACAGAGTATTGCGGTCTTTATGCCGATTGAGCAGTATCGGACGGTATTTGACAAAGACGAGGATGCATTTGATGGATTTTTTACAAATACCAAAATAAAAGATGTGAAAAAGGATTATATTGCAACGGTAATTACGGAGAGAGAGATTACGAAGATGAGTAACCAGCTTGACCATACGATGGGCTCTTATATGCTGTACTTCCAGTTCTTATGTGTGGTTTTGTCGGCCGTACTGATTTATTTGTTGACAAAAATCATCATTGAGAAAAATGAGGTAGCGATATCTATGACAAAAATTCTCGGTTATACAGACGGAGAAATAGCAAAATTATATCTTCTTGCAACAACGATTGTTGTGATCATTTGTGCGGCACTGAGTGTTTTGGTTGGAACCCTTGTGATGCGGAGTGTATGGGCGGTTATGCTGCAAAGCATGAGCGGATGGTTCACTTTTATTATGGGACCTTTGGATTATTTCAAGATGTTTGCGTTTATTTTTGTTGGCTATTTGGTTGTCATGTTCTTTGACTTTAGAAGAATCCGAAAGATTCCTCTTGATGAAGCATTAAAGAGAGTGGAGTAAAAAGAATAGTTTTCTTGCTAATAAAAATTATCAATAAGAAAAAACGGGGTGGACATTTTTTGAAAGAGGACTATAATATTTTTCAAGAAATGGATAAAACGGAGGTGTCGTTAAGATGAAATTATTGAAAAAAATTAACGGAAAACATACGGGATTATTTGCAGCAGGTCTGCTCCTTGGTACAGCAGGAGTGAAAATTCTTTCCAGCAAAGACGCAAAGAATGTATATACAAAATGTACCGCTGCTGTTCTCCGTGCAAAAGAATCTGTTATGAAGACGGTTACGACGGTTCAGGAAAATGCTGGTGACATTTATGCAGAAGCACAGCAGATTAATGAAGATCGTAAAGCACAGGAAACTTCATATGCAGATGAAAGTCAGACAGAAGAATAAGATGCTTATCAAAAAACACCTGTCGGTTTGCACGGGTGTTTTTTGTATATCTGAGAGGTGATAGATATGAAATTTAAAGTTTTGCATAATATGCGTGGCAGAATGCGTATTCATGTAATGACAAATGAAATGACGGATTTGCAGGCGGATAAACTGGAGTATGATTTGGCAGCACAGGATATGATTTTGACTGCTAAAGTTTATGAGAGAACAAGTGATGTAGTAATTACCTATGCAGGAGAAAGACAGCTCCTTCTCTCTTATCTGCAAACTTACTATTATAGACGGAAGGTAGAAGAAGATGAGACACTTGCCCGATCCGGCCGTGCGATGAACCGGAAATATTGGGACAAATTAGTGAACCGTGTTGTGCTTCGTATGGGAAGTAAACTTTTTGTTCCGGCTCCGATACGAACCGGACTTGTTTTGGCAAAATCGCTTTCTTACATTAAGAAGGCTCTGTCTTGTGTAGGCAGGAGAAAGATTGAAGTTCCGCTGCTTGATGGTATCGCGATTACAACGTCAATTGTAAGAGGCGATTATGGAACGGCAGGTTCTGTTATGTTCCTTCTTGATTTAGGAGAAATCATGGAGGAGTGGACTCACAAAAAATCAGTGGATGATTTGGCAAAGAAAATGTCATTAAATGTAAGTAAAGTATGGCTTAATGTGGATGGCAGAGAGGTTCTTACGGATGTTTCGAAGATAGAGACAGGTGATTGTGTGACCGTGCATATGGGAAATGTCATTCCGCTTGATGGCGTAATCAAAGAAGGAGAGGGCATGGTGAATCAGGCCTCTCTTACCGGCGAGGCAATTCCGGTTGCGAAGAAACCGGGAGGTTATGTTTATGCCGGAACGGTGCTTGAAGAGGGAGAACTTCTGATTGAGGTTAAAGAGAATTCCGGCACAACCAAATATGAAAAAATTGTTGCCATGATAGAGGAAACGGAAAAATTAAAATCAACGGTAGAAAGCCGGGCAGAGCATCTGGCAGACCGTTTGGTTCCGTATACATTGGCAGGAACCGGTCTTGTTTATCTTTTGATGAGAAATGTTACCAAAGCACTTTCTGTACTGATGGTGGATTTTTCCTGTGCGCTGAAATTATCTATGCCAATTTCTGTTTTGTCGGCGATGCGCGAAGCACAGTCACATGGCATTACCGTCAAAGGTGGAAAGTTCTTAGAGGCAATAGCAGAGGCAGATACAATTGTGTTTGATAAGACAGGAACGATTACAAAAGCACAGCCGGTTGTATCCGATGTGATTTCGTTCTGTGATGAAGAGCCGGATGAACTTTTAAGAATTGCCGCATGCTTAGAGGAACATTTTCCTCATTCGATGGCAAAAGCTGTTGTACGCGCGGCGATGGACAAAGGACTTGTTCACGAAGAAAATCATTCCAAAGTGGAATATATCGTAGCACATGGTATTTCTTCGCGGATTCAGGACAAGAAAGTAATCATCGGAAGTTATCATTTTGTATTTGAAGATGAACAATGTGTGATTCCACAGGGCAAGGAAGAATTGTTTGAATCCCTTTCGGGTGAATGTTCGCATTTGTATCTGGCAATTGATGGCGTTTTAGCTGCTGTTATTGCGATTACGGATCCAATCCGCGAGGAGGCACCGCGGGTTGTTTCCATGCTTCGCAAGTGCGGGCTTTCTAAAATTGTTATGATGACAGGAGACAGCGAGCGGACTGCGAAAGTGGTTGCGGCTAAAGTTGGCGTTGATGAGTATTATTCGGAAGTACTTCCGGAAGACAAAGCGTCATATGTGGAAAAAGAACATCAGGCTGGACGTAAAGTTATCATGATTGGAGACGGTGTAAACGATTCGCCGGCACTTTCTGCAGCAGATGTCGGAATTGCAATTTGTGATGGTGCAGAGATGGCACGGGAGATTGCCGATATTACCATTGCAGGCGACAATCTGGAAGAATTAGTTACCTTAAAACGGTTAAGCAATGCGTTAGTAAAGCGGATTCATGGAAATTACCGACAGATTGTCGGTTTTAATACCGGATTGATTTTGTGCGGGATTGGTGGTGTTATGCAGCCGGCAACGTCAGCACTTTTGCATAATACATCAACCTTGGCAATCAGTGTTAAGAGCATGAAGGATTTGCTTAACGAAAAGGATGAAAAATAAGACATATAACCTTTGGGGTTATACGGCATGAACAAAAGGAACCTGCATAAAAACAGGTTCCTTAAATGAGGGAAAATCCCTGTCGAAGAATGGAAGTCCAGTTACTCGATGTACTCCGCAGCACGCATAATATCGTGTTCTGCGGTGGAAGTGATATGAACTTGATAGCTCATCGACTGCGGCGGCTCCTGATATCAGCCATAGCCTCGGAAAATGGTCTGGTATTGTCTGTGGCAATATCGTCCATTCCTTCCTTGATTTGATTGTAAAGTTCAAAGCGGCTGGTCATTTCTTCGTAGGCTTCAATGCTCATAACAGCAAGATCGTCCTTTCTATTCTTCGTAATGAAAACTGGTTCAGGATAATTATGACAAAATGTAGAAATTTCATTGTAATTATTCCGTAAATCATCACTTGATTTAATTGTTGGCATAAAAATACCTCCTTACTCCATAACAAAATTATGCACAAGTTTTGCTATGCTGTCAATGGATATACTGCTTGAGTTTCCACAGTTTTATACACAAGTGCGTCATTTCCCATGTCAAAGTCCAGTCCGGAAAAGATATTTATCTTGTATGACCAATTGCGGTGAATTATAAAGGACATAAGAAGTGATTCGTGAGTTAAAATGCGATATTTCGCATTTTTAATTTGTTTTTTGTGAAAATATATTGTGTATAACGAATATAAATGATATAATCTATATTATATCTGTGTTTGATAAAAATATTATTTTAACTATAGTTTTTTGAAATATGTAATTCGCCTGGAAGGAGACTGAAATTATGTCTGTTAGTTATAAAAAATTGTGGAAATTATTAATTGATAAAGATATGTTGAAGAAAGATTTGCGAACAATGACAGGTGTTAGTACTACTACAATGTCGAGACTGTCAAAGGATGAAAATGTAAGTACAGAAATCTTGTCAAAGATATGTGCGGCTTTAAACTGTGACGTTGGAGATATTATGGAGTTTGTTCCTGACAGGAAAGACAAGCAGGAGGTGTAGAAAATGGATAATTCATATCCGTATGTTGCATCTTTAACTCGGGAAGCATTTCTTTTTTATGAAATGCGCGCTACGGCAAGGTTAATGGAGGAAAAGAAGTCAGATGAAACGGTTATAAAGGAAATTGTAGAGAAGAATCTTTTCCAGTATCCAACGGAGAAATCCATCACACGTATGGCAAAAGCCTGTATTAAACGGCTTCATGCACTGGAAGATGATTCGCTGATTTCTGCAATTGCCACACAGCCGACAGATGTCTCAAAGCAGATTTGTTTGTATGCATTGATGAAGCAGAGTCGACTAGTCTGGGAATTTATGCTGACAGTTATTGGAGAGAAGTACCGATTAAGGGATATGTCTTTTGGTAAGATAGAGTTGAATACGTTTTTTATGCGTTTACAGGAGCAGAATGATACCGTAGCTTCATGGAGCGATACTACAATAATAAAGTTGAAACAGATCATTGCCAGAGTTCTTGTCGAAACAGAATATCTCGACAATCTCAGGGCAGATCATTTGAATCCAGTATGGCTGCATCCTGTTTTGGAGAATGCCATCAGAAGCAATGGCGACGCGGCGATATTGCCGGCATTTAATTGCTTTTCATAGGAGGTGGTCTGATGAGTGATATAAAAGAACGTCTGGATAAAGTTCGGGCATTAATTCAGGAACCGGAGTTTTTGGAAGGAAAGGGACTTAGCAATGAGGTAAATATAAGAATCTTTTGTTATGAACCAGAGTATGAAATGGTTGTCCGGCATTTTGTGAATCAGTTGGAAACCGATCAGTCCTTAGATTGCCATTTGATTGTTTGTAATTTATATAAAACATTTCTCTCTATCTGCGATGATATGGACATCACAGATGCGATTCCCGATATGGAGAAAGCTGACGGAAGTGCTTATCTTCTGGAGCAGCTTAACTCCGCAATTGGCAATGGGGAGTTCATTGATAAAATCCAGTATGAGCCGCACGAACCGGGGGATGTGCTGATGCTGACAGGTGTAGGCGAGGTGTTCCCGTTTATGAGAGTCCATACTTTACTGGAAGCCTTGCAACCGTATTTTTCGGATGTTCCGATTTTGGTTATGTATCCGGGTGAGTTTGATGGTCGTCATGTAAAACTGTTCAATCGTCTGACACCAAATGATTATTACCGGGCATTCAATGTCATAGATTAAGGGGGATAAAGCCATGATGATTCGAGATATGTTTGCGGATGACATCAACCGCAAAATCAATGGTGTTATTAAAGTTGACCAGGCTGCTGATGATGTAATCGAGCAGGAATTAAATGAATATGTCATCACCAGAGAATTGAAGAAACACTTCATTACTTTCTTCAACTATTATGGAGATGCCTTTGACCAGCCGACTGCCGATATGGGTGTTTGGATTTCCGGTTTCTTTGGAAGTGGTAAATCTCACTTTCTGAAAATGCTTTCTTACCTTCTGGAAAATAAAGAGGTAAAAGGCATCCGCAGTGTAGAGCGTTTCCGTAAAAAGTTTGAGGATGATCCGGCAACTTTTATGCTGATCGACCGTGCCACAAAGGGACCGACTGAGACAATTCTGTTCAATATTGATATTGAGGGATTCAGCAATAAGGATAAGACTGCTGTTCTTCGTGTTTTTGCAAAGATGTTTTATAACCATTTGGGATTTTACGGTGAAAATCTGAAAGTTGCCATGATGGAGCGTTATATTGACCAACAGGGCAAGACCGAGGAATTCCGCAGAGTATTTGAAGAAAAGAAAGGCAAGACATGGATGGAAATGCGCCGTGCCTTTGCCTTTAATGGAAAGTTTATTATCCCGACATTGATGGAAGTTTTGGATATGAGCGAGGATGATGCCAAGGCATGGTTTAGTGATAAAACTGCAACAGAAATTTCTATCGCACAACTTGTGGAAGATATGAAAGTTTATGTGGATACAAAGCCATCGAACTTCCGTCTGCTGTTTATGATTGACGAGGTTGGGCAGTATGTCGGCACAGATACCGATATGCTTTTGAATCTTCAGTCACTGACCGAGAAGATCGGAAGTGAGTGCGAAGGAAAGATTTGGGTGATCTGTACTGGACAGGAAGCGATTGATGAAATTATCAAAGTTCGTGCTGATGAGTTTTCCCGTATCCAGGCTCGTTTTAAAACAAGATTGAGTTTATCTTCTTCCTCTGTGGATGAAGTTATTCAGAAACGTATCCTGAAAAAGAAATCGGAAGCAGCTAAAGAACTGGAAGGTGTTTATGAGCAAAATGACTCTGTTCTGCGTAACCTGTTCAGCTTTAGCGGTTCGATTCTGGATATTAAAGGTTATTCCGGTCCGAGAGAGTTTACTGAGAACTTCCCGTTCGTGCCGTACCAGTTCATCATCATGCAGAAAGTATTTGCCGAAATCCGTAAACATGGAAATTCAGGTAAGCACCTGTCTGGTGGTGAGCGGTCTATGCTTTCCGGTTTTCAGGAAGCTGTACAGAAAATTCAGGAGAAAGACGAGTATGCACTTGTTCCGTTTTTCCGTTTTTATGATACTGTACATACTTTCCTTGATGGTTCGATCCGACGAGTGATCGAGCGTTGCCAGAAAGCTGCCGATAACGGCGATGGTATTGAACAGCAGGATGTGGATGTGCTGAAACTTTTGTATCTGATTCGGTATATTGATGATATTCCATCAAATCTGGACAATATCGTTATCCTTATGGCGGACGATATTCGAGTCGATAAGATTATCATGCGTGAAGCTGTCCGGGGCTGCCTTGACCGTTTGATGAGCCAGAACTATATTGGCAGAACAGGCGACACTTATAATTTCTTGACTGATGAAGAACAGGACATTCAGCGTGAAATCAGAGATACTAATGTGGATACGGCTTCTATTGTAGAGCGTATTGCTCAAATGATTTATGGTGATATTTTCACAACTAAAAAGTTTCGTTATGGAAAATATGATTTTGCATTTGACCAGATGGTAGATGGTATTACAGTTGGGGCAGCTACAGGTGGCATGTGTTTACGCTTTTTGACGGTTGCAGCAGATGCTGTCGAGAAAACAGATTTTCGTTTGATGGCAAAATCTAAAGGAAAAGAAGCAATTGTTGTTCTGGCTGATACTCCTTACTATGAATCTTTGGAATCCGCCATGAAAATTCGCAAGTATGTAAAGCAACGGAATGTAAGCCAGCTTCCTAAGAGTGTGCAGAAAATCATCGGTGACCAGCAAGATGAGGCTGGAAAATATGAGTTGAGTGCTATGGCTGAATTGCAAAATGCTATCGAAGGAGCACAGTTCTATGTAGATGGTGAACATTTGGAAATTAAAACGGGAAATGCCAAGAGCAGGATTGAACAGTCTCTTGAATATCTGGTTGCGCACGTTTATAGCAAACTCGACCTGATCACAGAAAATGCAGACAGTGATGCAGACATTATTGCCATTTTGACTGGGGCAGTATCATTGCTTCCGGGTGTGGAACTAAATCGTGATGCAGTTTCTGCTATGGAAGAATATCTGGAAATGCAGGATGCAAAGAAACTGCCGACTTCTATGGCAGATGTTCAGAGTAAATATAGTGCAATTCCGTATGGCTGGAAAGAAATTGACATTGCTGCGGTTGCGGCACAGTTAATTTATTCTCAGAAAGTAACGATTAGGTATGCAGGCAATACCATTCAGCCGGATGACCCGAAACTGCCGGATATGCTTCGAAAAAAGAGTGAGATCGGAAAGACTTCTATCAGCAAGCGAAAAACTATTTCAGCTACGATGATGCGTGATGTAAAAGCCATGCTTCGTGAATATTTCGATATCATGGATGTGCCGGACGATGAAGATGGCCTGATTCGTTTTGTGACTGAGAAGTTCACAGAACAGCGTGATTATTATGCTTCTCTAGATGATCGCTATGATGGACACAAATATCCGGATCGTGTATTGGTTCAGAAAGCTATTCATCTGATGGACGATGTACTTTCACAGAAGAAGGATAACATTGCCTTGATTGAGCGTGTGCTGAAAAAAGAAGATGAGTTGTTTGATAATAAAGAAGCCATGAGCAACGGCATTGAAAATTTCTTCAAGACCCAGGTAACAGTATTCGACCAGGCAGTGCAGTTTGAAAAATCTCTGCACGACGATCTTGACCGAATTGCAGAAAATGAGGAAGCACATAAGGCACTGAATACCATTCGTTTGATTACGATGGTTCAGACTGGAAGCAAGTTTAACTATAACCGGATTCGTGAACTGAATCCGTTGATGGATACGGTTCGTGCCGCCCATGATAAGATGCTGGAAGAAAAACGTGCCGAGGTTCTGGAAACCGTTCGTCAATGTATGGAAGCAACTCATACTGCCGCAAACAGTGATTCCAAGGCATCCCATCTGATTGAGAAATCAGACCGGTATTTCAGCCAGTGCAAGGAGAAAATCGCAGAATTAAAGAGTCTTGCCCTTTTGGATGCTATGTTCCTGCCAATGTGCCAGTATAAGGATGATACCGTCAGCAATATCGAGACTGTTCTGGCTCCGCCTGCACCGAGGCCACAGGTACAGCCGACACAGCCGGGAAAAGAAATAGCTCCGGTAAAGAAAAAGGTTGTCCGTGCCTATAACCGACAGGTTGTATTCCAGGCAAAGACTTTACAGACGGATGCGGACATTGATGATTATGTAGAAAAGATTCGTTCTCAGCTGAAACAGTTGCTGAAGAATTGCGACGAAATTAAGCTGAACTAAGGAGTGTACCTATGGAAGAATTACTTAAAAGACTGGTTATTGCAGTTGAACAGCAAAATTCAGCTTTTCCTTGGGATAGTGTAATTTCAATATTAGCACTAATTGCTTCATGGGTTACAATTTTCTTTTTGCTCAAGGAACGAAGTGAGAAAAATCGCCCTTATATGCAAATATCGTTTGAACTTGTTCGCTCAACGTTGGCGTGCATTGTTTTGAGAAATGTTGGCACTGTTCCATTGGAAGTTAAAAGTTTGACGTTTAATGAAACTTTTACCAAACAGTTGCAAACGAAAACGCAGGAACGATTAAAAAAGAAAGAATTGACGAGTATTGTGATTTTTCCAAATCAGAAATGGGTTATTTCATTTGATACAAATGTTTTTAATATCATAAACGATTTTGAAGAAAAAACAGTAAGGATTGGTTACGAATATTGTAAGTATGGGAAAAACAAATCTTATACTGAAAAAATTGCAATCGATTTTTCAGAGTACAGTGGATTTTTAAACTATATTTCAGAAGTGGATGAGTTTAAGAATAGTGTTGATAATTTGAAAAAATCAATGGAGAATATTGATAAAGATATTAAGAAATTGTCTGTTCGAATAGAAGATGGAGAAAATTATGGATAAGAATGCGATTAAAAAATTTGCAGTCTGGGCAAGAACAGAGCTGATCACCCGTGTTTCCCTGAAAGGTGTAGAATACGGTATCACAGAGGATAACATGGAGGATGTCAATGCAGACAGCGTTGACGGCAAAGTCCTCACTGCCGATGAAAAGAAACAGCGTCAGGCTCTGATTGCCGAGATTAACGATAAAGGATATAAGCAGGTCATGGAGGGGGTTGCCTACACTTGGTTTAACCGCTTCTCTGCTCTGCGATTCATGGAAGTCAACGGCTATCTTTCTTCCCATGTGCGTGTATTCACGGATGAGGAAAACAATTTTAAGCCGCAGATTATAACCGAAGCCATTCATCTGAATTTGGATGGATTGGATATGGAAAAGGTCTATGAGCTGAAAGATGCAGAAAAGACCGAAGAACTGTATAAATATCTGCTGATCGTGCAGTGTAACGCTCTGAATAAGATTCTGCCGGGAATGTTCCAGAAGATTGCGGACTACACAGAGCTTCTTCTGCCGGACAATCTACTCCGTGAAGGCAGTGTCATTCAACAGATGATTGAGCTGATACCGGAGGATGACTGGAAGGATGCTGTTCAGATCATCGGCTGGCTGTATCAGTATTATAACAGCGAGAAAAAAGACGATGTTTTCGCAGCACTGAAAAAGAATGTAAAAATCACAAAAGAAAACATCCCTGCAGCGACCCAGCTTTTTACACCGGACTGGATTGTTCGCTACATGGTAGAGAACAGCCTTGGTCGTTTATGGCTGGAGGGACACCCAGATGTCAAAGAGCAACTTCTCCCGACAGAGGAAGAACAGTCTGCCTATGCTGCCGGAAAACGTGAGCCGGAAGATACCAAATGGCACTACTATCTGGAAGAAGCCGAGCAGGAGTCGGAAGTGCAGGCACAGCTTGCAGAGATTCACAAGGAATACGCCGCACTGACACCGGATCAGCTGAAAGTCATTGACCCTTGCTCCGGTTCCGGTCATGTTCTTGCATATATGTTTGATGTACTGATGAAGATTTATGAATCCTACGGCTATACCACCCGTGAAGCAGTGTCAAGCATTGTAGAGAACAATCTTTATGGTTTGGATATTGATGACCGTGCGGCACAGCTGGCTTACTTTGCGGTAATGATGAAAGCCCGTCAGTATGACCGCCGTTTCTTTAGCCGTGGCATTCAGCCCCATGTATATGCCATTGTGGAGAGCAATCATGTAGATAAATTTGCGGTGGACTATTTCTGTAATGGTGATATGAAGTTCACAGTGGCTATGGATACCATCATCAAAGAACTGCATGATGCAAAGGAATATGGTTCGATTCTGACTGTAACACCGCAGGACTGGTTTGCCCTGTATGACCGTTTTGCTGAGATTACGGAAGATATAAATATGTTCCGTGAAGTAGCATTGAAAGAAGTGCTTCCGTTGGTACAGGTGGCAGAAGCACTGGCACAGAAGTATGATGTAGTTGTGACAAATCCACCGTATATGGGAAGTCGTAAGGGAATGAATCCAAAACTTAAAAAATTTGTTGAAAAGAATTATCCAGACTCAAAATCAGATCTTTATACTTGTTTTATAGAAAAAAGTTTGGATTTAGCTGGTTCAGACAGATTTATTGGATTGGTCACACAGCAATCATTTATGTTTACCGATGATTACAAAGAATTGCGTGCCAAGTTAATAAAAAATAATACTTTTACTAACATGGTTCATTTAGGTGCTGATGCATTTCCAGAAATAAATGGAGAAGTGGTACAGACAAGTGCCTTTGTGTTTTTCAGTAAAGCTGCTTTAACAAAATATTATGCAAAGTTTGTTAGGCTTGTAGATTATGCTTGCGAGGATAAGATTACTGAATTTACTGATAAGACAAATCACTATTATTCATGTAGCGAAGATTTTGCAGGCATTAAAGCAACGCCATTTTCTTATTGGCTCAGTGAAAAAATGAGAAAAAGTTTTCTTGTGGGAATACCATTTGAAAATTATGGAAACCCCAAAGCAGGTATTACAACTGGCGAAAATGACCGTTTCATGCGAGCTTGGACCGAAGTTGCTTTTAACAAGATTGGTATTGGATTTAATTCTGTTGAAGATTTTCATGCTTCTGAAAAATTGTATATTCCATATAACAAGGGTGGAAAGCAAGTTCGGTGGTATGGAAATAATGATTATGTACTGATGTTTGATTCATATTATTACAATGTTTTAGCTAATCAAGGCAATCATTTACCGTCAAGACAATATTATTGTCAAAAATGCATAACGTGGTCAGATATATCTGGACGATCCTTTGCTGCAAGGTACTGTAACAATGGGGCAGTGTTTGATGTTAAAGGTTCATGTGGATTTCCAAGTGAAGCTAACTATTGGCTGGCGATTGCTTTTTTGAATAGTAAATTAACCCCCAAGTATATTGATTCACTTAATCCGACAACAACAACCCAGGTTGGTGATTTGAAAAGAATGCCAGTTCTTGAACCAACGCAGGAAGAAAAAATGGCAATTAAAACCAGTGCAAAAAAATGTGTTGAAATTTCAAAAAATATATATGATTCTTCTGAAATTTCATGGGACTTCCAGCACCATCCTCTGCTTTGTAAAGTTCCGACCATTGCCGAAGCCTTTGACCAGTGGCAGACTGAATGTGATAACCGTTTCAATCAGCTGAAAGCCAATGAGGAAGAACTGAACCGTATCTTCATCGACATTTACGGTTTACAGGATGAGCTAACACCGGAAGTTGAGGATAAGGATGTCACAGTCCGCAAGGCTGACCTTGGCAGAGATATTCGTTCTTTCATTTCCTATGCAGTTGGCTGTATGTTTGGTCGCTATTCTCTGGATGTGGATGGTCTTGCCTATGCAGGCGGCGAATGGGATGCCAGCAAGTATGCTTCTTTCGCTGCGGATAAGGATAACATTATCCCAGTCTGTGACGATGAATACTTTGAGGATGATATTGTCGGTTTGTTTGTAGAGTTTGTGAAAACTATTTACGGTGCAGATACGCTGGACGAAAATCTGAAGTTCATTGCCGATGTTCTGGGCGGTAAAGGTCAGCCGAAGGATGTGATTCGGAATTATTTCTTAAGTGACTTCTATTCTGACCATTGTAAGATTTATCAGAAACGTCCGATTTACTGGCTGTTTGACAGTGGTAAGAAGAATGGCTTTAAGGCTCTGATTTATATGCACCGCTATCAGCCAGATATGATTGCACGTATTCGTACCGATTATGTGCATGAACAGCAGGCTCGTTATCGTACTGCTATTGCCGATCTAGAACAGCGGATTGCTAATGCTTCCGCTGGCGAGCGTGTTAAGCTGAACAAAAAGCTGAGCAAACTGCAGGCACAGGACACTGAACTTAGGAACTATGAAGAAAAGATTCATCATCTTGCAGATCAGATGATTTCTATTGATCTGGATGATGGCGTGAAGAAGAATTATTCAATTTTCAAGGATGTTTTGGCTAAAATAAAGTAAGGGGGACAAATATATGGACAATAGTGATGTTGAGAATACACTACAAACTGAGTGTGAAGATTATCCATCAGCATATTTTCTTTTAGACAACTGCTTTCAGGATTATCAGAGAATACAGGATAATTATAATAAGATATATGAAAAAATCAGTATTGCTTTGGCGTTTTGCAGCGTTATTTTAACAATTATGCTTGGAGCGTTTGATTTTTCACCGGCAAAATTCAGTGTAAGTAATATGAAAATATGGGAAGTGATTTTGACCTCCATTGAATTGACATGTCTTGGTGGTAGTTTAATAGTAAGTGTTGGAGCTACAATATACTTGTTGTTTTTATTAAGAGGAAGAAAAATTGCCGTTTTTAAAAGTGAAGACATTAGAAATGAAGAAATATATCGAAACAAAGAATCACATGCAGCATTATGGTTGATTGACAAATATACAAGAATTGTAAATGAAGTTCGTCCAATTGTACAAAAGAAGCAAAAGGCATTTGATAATGCAATGTTTGCAATTATTGTTGGAATAATGATGTATGTGGCTGCTGTGCTATTAAGAAAAGGAGGATTTTGAAGTGCCTAATAGAGATAAAACAATGGATGATATTAAAAGTGGAAAAGGTCTTCCACCACTTTCAAGTGTTGAAGGCTCAAATCATCAGACCGGAATTACTACTGAACAAAGAGCTGAAAAAGGTATAACTTATGAAACTTTTATATATCACGGAGAAAAGCGTTCAAATGGAGAACAGTGATTCTAAAGGAGGGTTTGCGTATGATGACGGATGTAAAAATTAAAAATTCCAGTGAATTGGAGTTTGCTGTATTTTGTATTGAAAATGTGGCGGCAAAGCTGGGCGTGGATGCAGAACGTGTTTATCAGGCATTTACCGAAAAGAGCGACATTTTGAACGGATATATCGTACCGGAATATGAAGTGCTGCATACCCAGAGCCGGGAATATATTGTTGATGATCTCCTTGATGTGATGAAAGAAAGGGGTGTGGAAGTATGATTCTCTATCATGGTTCTTTCTTAGAGATTGCAAAGCCGGATTTGGTTCATTCCCGCCTCAATGTAGACTTCGGGCGTGGCTTCTATGTCACGCCGCTGTATGAACAGGCAGCGAAGTGGTGCGGCAAGTTCAAACGCCGTGGGAAAGACGTTATTATCTCCCTATATGAATATGATGAAAGCCGGGAATCTGAATTAAAAACGTTGAAATTCGATTCTTATTCCGAAGAATGGCTTGATTTCATTCTGAATTGCCGCAGTGGAAAAGATTCGACAGATTACGACCTTGTTGTAGGCGGTGTTGCCAATGATAAAGTGTTCAATACCGTGGAGCTGTTCTTTGACGGTCTGATTGATAAAACAGAAGCCATCAACCGCCTGCGTTATGAAAAACCGAATCTGCAAATATGTTTCCGCACAGAGCAAGCACTGTCTCTGTTGCATTTTGAAGGGAGTGAAACACTATGACAGCGAACTCGATTTTGCTTCAGAAAAAATATAGCCGTGTTATCGAATACTTTGCTAGACAGCAGGGGATTTCACTGGATGCGGCATTGGATTTCTTTTATCATTCCCAGATCTATCAGCTGATCCGTGATGGTGTTTCTGATATGCACTGTATGAGCGATGCGTATCTGGCAGAGGAATTGAAACAGGAATATACAGAGAAGGTTCTGGAAAATTGCCAATAACTGAAATTTAAGTTTGATATTTATTCGTGATGAGGTGCAACAAAATGATTGATTTTGACAATCCGAATACGTTCCCAAAAGAATTGAAAAATTGGGGAACTGAATTTGAAAAGATGATTTTAAGAAGAGTAAATACAGATAGTATTGAAGAATGGCGGCAAATTGAACACCAGTTACAAGATATTAGAATCGGTGAATCGAAGTTGGTTACTGATTTTGTTAAAGATAATATGGACATAGAAATTGCAGTATGCCATTGTACACGTATTTTAGATGAAAATGAATTTTGGAAACATGGTCTTGTGACTGCGGGAGGGAAAAATAATGCTGGAGAGAAACGATTGCGAAAACTCCTTGTTGATATAGGCTTAGATAATGGTAAGATAGAGGAAGTTTTTTCACATGTATATTTTTTGTGGAATCGTGATAAACAATCCAGAACAAAATCGGTACATTTTTTTGTTGATAAAAGTCAAGTATATAAGGACGATCAATTAAACCATTTTGCTATTAATTTAGGTGGCGAAATTTTGCGATGGTCTTTGGAGGCGGTTGACAGAAAATTGTATAGAAAAGAACCTTATAAACGTTTATGGATTATGGGAAGACCCTCTGTAATAACATTTAAGATTAAATTAGGTGATATTCATGAGATATATCGCAATCGTTTAATTGCTGAAATAGTCAAATACAATATAACGAAAGATATTTTTGGCTTTGGTTATGAATTTGAATTTACAGGAATGACAGTGGGAGATGTTCCGCCGCAAAATATTTTAAGCATCGAGGAAATAAAAGATTATATACAGATGCAAGAAAAATATCCTGATTATAAGGGGTTTTATGATGAGTTGAAAAGTTAAATTAGTTTGATTTGTTGAATTTCATATGCAGGCAGGAAGATATATCAATTAACGACGAAAGGAAGGATTCAATGGGAAAAAAACTTCATTTTCAAGCAAAAGGGATGCCATTAATAAAATTCCAAGATGCAGATAAAATTAAAAGTTTGCAATCAGGGAAGATTTATGCGAAAACCCTTGGATATTATCGTAAAAGAGAAGAAGAAACTGGAGATTGTGAAGTTGGAGATAAATATGAAGCTATGATTCATATTAACGAAGCTACGATTTATTTTCCTGATACTGGAGAAACAGTTGCAGTTAATGATGATTTGCTAAAAACATCTGAATCAAACGATTTTGTTTTCTGTATGTTTGGAGTGAATCCAACAGAAGAAAAATTTAGATTTACAGATAAACAAAAAGAAAAAATGCTTTCATTTGGTGATACGGCATTGATCGTTTTAGATCATGATGAATTTATTCGTAGAGTAAAAGTAGCGGCTCAAAAAGCTGGTTATAAAGTTTATTTCGAGCCAGTTCAATACTATGATCCAACTATTGATGGAGGGAATATGTTAATTTCATTACTTGCAGGAATGTGGAATATTGCTTTTTGGAAACGTGATTCGTATACCTATCAGCAGGAAGTAAGATTTGTATTTACGCCAGGTGATGAAAATATAGATCATATCGAATTGGATATTGGTGATATTAGTGGTATTACAGCAATCATTTCTGCTAAATCAGCATTATCAGCAATAGTAGAAAAAGCGGATTCTTCGGAAACAGAAAGTGACTTAAAATAATTGGGTGGCGAATGCTGCCAAAGAGAGCGAGGTGTTACAATGACCATAGAAGAAATTCTTGCTGGAGAATCCAAGAATGTAGAATTCAAGGAAAACCTGCCGGAGAAAAGTATCAAATATATGAAGTCTGTGGTTGCCTTTGCCAATGGAACCAGAGGTAAGATCATTTTCGGAATTGCTGATAAAACCAGAGAAGTCATTGGTTTTGACAAGGAAGATGTGTTCAAGAAAATGGATGCCATTGCCAATGCCGTATTAGACAGTTGTGAACCGGCAATCATCCCGGATATTACTTTACAGACGGTTGAGGGTAAAACCGTTATTGTGGTAGAAGTTTCGGAGGGCAGACAGCAGCTGCGTTCCTGGGGGATATTGATTGAACGTCAGGTTGGCGGCACTGTTGATCTCAATGACCTCAATAACGCCATTAAAGTGCCGAATACCATTGATAAAATGCCGGATAGTGACAATAAAGTGCCAGATAAAGCAGAAATAGTGCCAAATACTATGAAGAAAATACCGGATAGTTCTGATGGAATGCCAGATAAGACAGAAAAAATGCCGGATAATGAACAGGAACAACAAATTTACAAATATGTATCGGAAAATGGCCCTATTACTGCTGCTGAGACGGCAGAGCTTTTAGAGGTCAAACCTCGTAGAGCCAGAGCTGTTTTATTAAATATGGTTAGGGAAAGTTATTTGAAAAAAGAAGGTGCAGCACGAAGCACAATTTATGAAAAAAATACGAAAAGGAGATAATGCAGCATGGACACAGACAAAGTAATACAGGACTTGAATCGCAGATTTTCTGCACCTCTGCCGGAGTTTTATCAGCGTCGTATTATCTTTTGGTATGATGAAGATAAAGAATTTGAGGATAAGCTGGACGAAGTGGTTTTAGAAAATGCAAAGGTAATTGCTCTGACGGGTAATAACGCATTTTCTGTTAAGAAACTGCTTTCAGTAGACGATCTGACCACAAACTATCTGGTTTACAGTCCGTTAGCATATAACCGCCCAGATGATAACTGGCTTCTAGATGTGGAACTTTACAGTGAAGAGTTCCGGGCAGATTTGATTTCCATTTGGATGGATGAGATGGGGCTTGTATCGAATCCGGCCATGCGGAAGCAGATCAAGAATTATCGTGCCTATTTCAATGCAAAAGATCGTCGCTTGAAAGTTGGCACACAGAATAAGGTGCCGGCAACCCCGGCGCAGTTACACATGGCTGTTATGGCAGCAATATGTGGATTGAAAGATGCACAGCCGGATATGATTATTCGCAGTACGTTCCGTGCAGGATTGGATTTGAACAACAATACCATTTATCAGGATTTCATAAAATATCATGCAGACAGTGCTTTCTGGGCGATGGTTCGTCAGGGAAGTGGATTTGCTGAGGAAGAACCGGACCTTGGACGGCTGGCGATTCATTTACTGTTGACCGCTGCTACCCGTACCATGCGGCAGGAGTATCTTGCTGGATTGGACAGCTTTATTTCTATGCCGCATCAGGCATATTGTTATGATTTTATTTCTGAATGGCTTCATAGTGAGGATGTGGGGCAGCTATACGATGTGGCACGGTATGTTGAGGAGAAAGCACATCTCCATCAGCGTTTTGAAAAGTTGTCTGTGGATGATCTGGCAGGAACCGAGTGTTTCCCGTGTATCAACGAAGTGATTCTGATCAAGCTTATGACGGAGATTAGTGACCAGATCATTGATGTAGATGCCATAACTTCTACGGTCGAAAAACGCAGAACTTGTGCATGGTATGAGTCATTTGAGAATTTCTATGACGGTATTTTACAAGTGGCGAATATGCAGAGTTTTTTTAAGGAACATTCTGCTGGATTTCACACTGCAGAAGCAAAAGGCATCTGGAAAGAGTATACGGAAAGTTACTATCAGATGGATACCTATTACCGTTTGTTCCATCTGAGTTTCCAAAAGAGTCTGGAGATTTCCAATATTCTGCTGGATGATTTATTCAAGCACGTTGTCGATAAAGTGGAAGGGCTCTATACTCATTGGTTCTTAGGTGAGTTGGGGAATAACTGGTCGGATGTGTGCGCAGATGAAATGGCAACTTATGGTAAGGTTTTGGAAGTGCCGCAGCAGGAAGAATTTTATCGTTCCCGTATTAAAACTTCGGATACTAAGATATTTGTGATTATTTCGGATGCGATGCGGTATGAAGTGGCAGCTGCGATGGCAGACCAGCTTCAGAGAGAAACACAGAGCAAGGTTTCCATTAGCAGTATGCAGAGCGTCTTTCCTTCTATCACAAAGTTCGGTATGGCAGCATTGCTGCCGCACAAAGAACTGACAGTAGAGGTTCGGAATGATATTTTGACAGTTTTGGCAGATGGTCAGTCTACGGCAAGCACTTACCGGGATAAGGTTCTGAAATCAGAAGATCCGGCAAGTGTGGCATTAAAATACAATGACATTATTGCTATGAAGAGAGCAGAACGGAGTGCCTTGGTGAAAGGTATGGATGTGGTCTATATTTATCACGATACCATTGATGAAGCCAGCCATACTTCTGATACCGCTGTTTTCTCTGCTTGTGATAAGGCAATTTCAGAATTGAAGAACCTTGTGCGAATTATTGTAAATGAATTTGGCGGCACGAATATTCTGATTACGGCCGATCATGGATTCCTTTATACATACAGTCCGCTGACTGAGGATGATAAAGCGGACAAGACTAACTTTAACGGTATGGATGTGGAATATGGCAGACGCTATGCGATCATGCAGAAAGGCGCACAGCCGAACTATCTATTGCCTGTGAAATTTCTGGGCGGCAACACGGAGTTTGATGGATTTGCACCTAGAGGAAGTATCCGAATCAAGATGAATGGTGGAGGAATGAACTTTGTGCATGGCGGTATCAGTTTGCAGGAAATAGTTGTCCCGGTAATTGAGTACCATTATCTCCGCAATGATTCTATGGAATATAGGCGTAATAAACAGAAATATGATACCAAGCCGGTAACTGTCAATTTGTTGTCCGCAAACCGTAAAATCAGTAATATGATTTTCTCACTGAATTTCTATCAGAAGGATGCAGTCAGTGCAAACCGTGAAGCAGCTAGTTATCAGGTATACTTTACGGATGAAAATGGCAAGCTGATTAGTGATGTTCAGAAAATTATTGCGGATAAGACAAGTGACAATGGTGCAGAGAGAACCTTCCGTTGCCAGTTTAATCTGAAATCTTTGAAATATAGCAATACTGCTACTTACTATTTGGTGATTGCAGATGAACAGGGATTGCAGATGCCGCAGCGCGAGCCGTTCCAGATTGACATTGCCTTTGCGGTAGATGAGTTTGATTTTTTTAGTTGATATTGCGGGAGGATAGAAAGATGGAGCAATTTACAGAGGGCGAAAGCACTCGTGAAGAAATAAAGGACAAGCTTCGTCAGAATTTTGACGGTAAGATTGTCCGGAAAGATCTGACAAAGAAAATCAAGGAAGGAGCAAATGTTCCGGTTTATGTTCTTGAGTTCCTGTTGGGGCAGTATTGCAGTTCAGATGATGAAAATGTTATTGAAAAAGGCGTACAGAATGTGAAGCGTATTCTTGCCGATAATTTTGTACGCCCGGATGAATCACAGAAGATTTTATCACAGCTGCGTAAGAAAGGCAGCCACACAATCATTGATATGGTGACAGTCCGTTTGGATATGAAAAAGGACTGCTTTTTTGCAGAGTTTTCCAATTTGGGAGTTGGCAATGTACCGATTGCCGATGAATACCCGGAAAAGTTTGACCGCTTACTTTGCGGCGGTATTTGGTGCATTGTTCAGTTGGACTATGAGGTTGAGGGCGACAATAATTTCGGAATTGAGGATATTGATGGAAATCCACTTCGTTCTAAACAAAAAAAGCAAAAAGATATTTCGCCGATCAGTATCCGTAAGCTGACACCAATCCAGATGCCGCACATTGATATTGACGAGCTGAAGAAGGGACGAAAGGCTTTTACGAAAGATGAATGGCTGGATATTCTTCTCCGTTCAATCGGTATGGAACCGGATGAATTTACATATCGTGAGAAATGGCTGCTTTTGACTCGGATGATTCCATTAGTGGAGAATAACTTTAATCTTTGTGAGCTGGGACCGAGAAGCACAGGTAAGTCCCATCTCTACAAAGAAATTTCTCCAAACAGTATTTTGATTTCCGGTGGACAGACAACAGTTGCAAACTTGTTTTACAATATGGGACGTAAGACGGTCGGATTGGTTGGCTTGTGGGACTGCATTGCTTTTGATGAAGTAGCGGGTATTAAGTTCAAAGATAAAGATGGTATCCAGATTATGAAAGATTATATGGCATCTGGCTCTTTTGCCCGTGGCAAAGAAGAAAAGGCTGCTACAGCTTCCATGGTCTTTGTGGGGAACATCAATCAGAGTGTAGATGTTCTGTTGAAAACATCAAGTTTGTTTGCTCCATTTCCGTCGGAAATGGGAACGGATACAGCATTTCTTGATCGCATGCACTGCTATCTTCCAGGATGGGAGATTCCGAAGTTCAGACCGGAGCATTTTACCGATGATTATGGTTTTATTAGTGATTATCTGGCAGAATTTATTCGGGAACTTCGTAAGGAACAATATGGTGATGCACTTGACCACTATTTCCGGCTGGGAAGAAACCTGAACCAACGTGATACGATTGCGGTCCGACGTATGGTAGACGGTTATTTGAAATTGATATACCCGAATGGCGAGTTTACCAAAGAAGAACTGGAAGAAGTTATTCAGATTGCCTTGGAAATGCGTCGCCGAGTCAAAGAACAGCTGAAAAAACTGGGAGGTATGGAATTCTACGATGTGAACTTCTCTTATATTGATCTGGAGGATATGTCAGAACATTATGTTTCTGTTCCGGAGCAGGGAGGTGGAAAACTGATACCGGATGGAATGTGCAATCCGGGACAGGTTTATACCGTATCCAGAGGGAAAAGCGGTATGCTTGGAGTATTCCGTCTGGAAAGCCAGATGCTTCCCGGAAATGGCAAGATTGAACGAACCGGTTTAGGAAGCGATTCTAAGTGTAAAGAAGCGGTGAATACAGCATTTAACTATTTGAAGGCAAATGGCAACCGTATCAGTGGTTCCATCAGTACTTCGACCAAAGATTATATCATCAATTATCAGGATTTGCAGGGGATTGGAATGACGGAGAAGCTGGCACTTCCTACTTTAGTCGCCCTTTGTTCGATTGCACTGGGAAAGCCGGTAGTCAGCAATTTGGCAATTCTGGGTGATATTACGATTAGCGGTACGATGATAAAGGTGGATGAGCTCGCCAATACACTTCAAGTGTGTTTGGACAGTGGTGCAAAGAAGGTGCTGATTCCAAGTACCTCTTTTGTTGATTTTGCAAGTGTTCCTGCGGATCTGATGAGTGCATTTCAGTTGATTCCGTATCAGAGTGCAGAGGATGCTGTGTTTAAGGCATTAGGGGTCGAATAAGAGTATGGGATAAAAAATTACCATGTGATTTTTTAGATATATCGCCTATTCGTATCTGTACTCTGTTGAGGAGTGCAAAATTTCTTCTTAGCTAATATAATAAATATAGAAAAGTATATAAATGTACTATATTAATAAAGGAGGTGTTTACATGGCAACTTCAAGTATCACAAAGAATTTTATACTATCAGGGAAGAGACAGGTGGAGATGTTTGCTGATGCGATTGAAGCATCTGCCAACGATAAAACGCCTCGTGTACCGATTAATGTTACCTATTTATAGGGAGCAGATGATATTATAAAGTTTATGGAGAAAAGGGAAAAAACGAATGGAATCAGCAAATAATTACATTGTGCTAAACATTCGTGAATTTTTAAACAATGATGACCAGAGGGTCGGAGAGGATAAATTGAATCAGATTCTTTCTGAGTTTTCTTGTCCATTAAATCCGGCTGTGGAGCGATTTTTAAAAGAACAGGCAATACTATTTACTAAGAAGCATCAGGCGGTTACATATTTGGTTTTGTCGCTAAAGATGCAGCGTTACTGGGATATTTTTCTATCACAATAAAACCGCTTGTTGTTAACTCAGAACCATTTAGCAATAAGGTTAAAAGGAAACTGGCAAGATTTAGTAGAATAGATAAAGAGGATCAGACATATAATCTGGCGGCTTATTTAATTGCACAGTTAGGGAAAAATTTTAGTGATAAGGTGGAAGATAAGATAACGGGGGTAGGAGTTGCTTGAGACTGTTATTCGACAGACACAAGGATTGCAATATCAAGCAGGAGGAATGGTAACATAAATCTATTTTTTATTTTAGGATTCGATTAAATGTCGTAGAATAATCTTTTAATATTGCATTTTTTGTCGTATAATAACGATGAAAGGTGTGATTTTATGAAAGAATATAACAAAGATAAAATATTTGATATTATGGAAACAACACAGTGCAATTATTCAAATATGATGAAAAGGTTATCAAGAAAAAAGAAATTTTCAGAATTTGTTGTTGTATTTTACAGTATTTCGTTGATTGTTTATCCCTTGACTGGTGAATTCTTTCCTTGTTGGTTTGATGCAAAACTTTCCAATTATTTTGGGATAATTTTATCAATAGTAACTTTAGCTTATTCATTAGTTAATGGAAGTGCAAAGTATGCAGAAAGAATAGAAGGGGCAGAAAAAGTTTTGAATTCGGTAAAAACGTTAAAGCGCAAATTAACAGAGAAGAATTGTTCAAGCTTAAAAGGAAATTATGATAAATTAATGGAAAAGGCTGAATATAGAGATGATGTTGATTTCTTTCGAACAGTAAAACAAAAGTGTAGTGAATTGGGGATTAGATGGTATAAATACAAAAAGGAATGCAAGGAAATGAAGGATTCTATGGAGTATAAAAAATAAATAATTATCTAAGTGAGATTTTCCCGTTTGTGCAGCAATGTAAGATTTTTTTTGAGTTTATTTGGTATTCATTAGTTTTGGTTGTTCCAGTAGTATTGTTTTTAATTTGTTTTCTTGTTTGAAGAAATGATAAAAGTTCCAAATTTTATATATTGGAAAGAAAAACTGAGCTTGGAATGATGGAGTTGTGCCAAATGTTCGCTGCCGTTTCTACGGAATTACGGAAAACAAAAAGTGCCAACGAACACTTGACACAAACCTATTTAACATAAGATTTTACTTTTTACTTTCTTTATGGTATGATAAATTCTGAGTTTTATAACTCATTTATAAAGAAATCGACCGGATTACGGTTTGTAAGAAAGGAACTTGATAGCATGAAACTCGGAATCGTGGGGCTTCCCAACGTAGGAAAAAGTACATTATTTAATTCATTAACAAAAGCAGGAGCAGAATCGGCAAACTACCCATTTTGTACCATTGACCCGAATGTCGGAGTCGTACCGGTGCCGGATGAAAGACTGGATGTATTGACTAAGATGCATGAGTCGAAGAAGACCGTACCGGCAGTTATTGAATTTGTAGATATTGCAGGATTGGTAAAAGGAGCATCCAAAGGAGAAGGATTAGGAAACCAGTTCTTGTCAAATATTCGAGAGGTGGATGCCATTGTACATGTTGTCCGCTGCTTTGAAGATACGAATATTGTTCATGTAGACGGAAGTATTGATCCGCTGCGTGATATTGAGACAATTAATCTGGAACTTATTTTTTCGGATGTTGAAATCTTGGACCGCCGTATTGCTAAGACAGCACGCGGTGCGAATAATGATAAGAAACTTGCCAAAGAAGTAGAAATGATGAAGCGTTTGAAAGATTTTTTGGAAGAAGGACATTTGGCAAAGAATTTTGAACTTTTGGATGAAGAGGAAGAAGAGTGGTTTAAGGAATATAATCTTTTGACAGCAAAACCGGTTATTTATGCGGCAAATGTATCAGAAGATGATTTGGCTGACGATGGTGCATCCAATGAACAGGTAGCAAAGGTGCGTGAGTTTGCAAAAGAGGAAAAATCAGAAGTGTTTGTTATCTGTGCACAGATTGAGCAGGAGATTGCGGAACTGGATGATGATGAGAAGAAGATGTTCTTGGAAGATTTGGGACTTACTGAGTCCGGTCTTGAGAAACTGATTCGCGCCAGCTACCGCATTCTTGGTTTGATTAGTTTCTTGACAACCGGTCCGGATGAGACGCGTGCATGGACGATTACAGAAGGAACGAAGGCACCACAGGCAGCTGGTAAAATTCATACGGATTTTGAACGCGGATTTATTCGTGCGGAAGTGGTAAGCTATGATAATCTGGTAGAGTACAATGGATATAACGGAGCAAAAGAAAAAGGTCTTGTGCGCTCCGAAGGAAAAGAGTATGTTGTACAGGATGGCGATGTTGTATTGTTCCGCTTTAATGTATAAAATCGATTATAAAATGAAAGAGGGGTATTTGGGATGAGTCAAGGGGCAGATATTGCATTTCCACATTTGGGAATTACCATTGGACATTTGCCAAAAGGAATTACCATCGGTGGATTCACGATTGCTTTTTATGGTATTATCATTGCCTGTGGTATGCTTGCCGGGCTTATGCTGGCGAGATGGCAGGCAAAGAGAACCGGGCAGGAGCCGGATGTTTACTCCGATTATGCGATTTGGGGAATTATTTTTGCGATTATCGGAGCACGCTTATATTATGTAGCGTTTAGCTGGGATGCCTATAAGAACAATTTATTGCAGATTTTTAACACACGAGGCGGCGGACTTGCGATTTATGGTGGTGTAATTGCTGCTGTACTTACTGCAATTGTCTATTGTAAAAAGAAAAAATACAGTTTCTTTTTGTTTGCCGATACGGCTGTGCCGGGACTGGTGCTTGGACAGATTATCGGACGGTTTGGTAATTTTATGAACCGGGAGGCATTTGGAGAATATACAGATTCGTTGTTTGCCATGCGCCTAAAGGTTAGTGATGTCACATCGGCAAATATTACTTCTACGATGAGAGAGCATATCAGCATACAAGATGGCATTCGTTATATTCAGGTGCATCCGACGTTCTTGTATGAAGCGGCATGGAATGTGTTGGTGTTGACGGCAATGCTTCTTTATACGAAGAAAAAGAAATTTGATGGAGAGATTTTTCTCATTTATCTCATCGGATATGGTCTTGGCAGAGCATGGGTTGAGGGACTGCGTACCGACCAGTTACAGATTGGAACAACCGGAATTGCTGTATCACAGGTATTTTCGGCGGTTCTTGTAGTGGCTGGCGTGGTTGTCTGGATTTATCGGATGAGACGGTTGAAAAAGAAAGAAAAATAACAAAACAGGAAAAAGGTTCTGTTTATCTACGATATAAAGTAGATAAGCGGGGCCTTTTTTTGCGTACAAACAGGAAAAAAATTGGAATTAGGCTTGCCAATTCCCACTAAGTGGTGTATTATTAATATAAAAGTGGTGAGAAGTGGAGTAAAGTGTCACGAAGTGGTAAATTTTATGACTTATGTGGCAGGTTCACAAAGCCATGATGGGAAGTTGGTGAAGCACGATGTTTATGGGAACGTATGAGCATGGCCTTGATGCGAAAGGACGTGTGATTATTCCGGCGAAATTAAGAGAAGACTTAGGGGAGTCTTTTGTTGTGACGCTTGGATTAGACGGTTGTCTGTTTGCGTATCCAATGAACGAATGGGAGGGTTTCATCGAAAAATTAAAAGAACTTCCCGGCACGAAAGAGGCCAGAATGCTTCAGAGACATTTCTTGGCAAATGCGGCACCATGTGAACTGGACAAGCAGGGACGTGCTTTGATACCGGCAAAATTACGTGAATATGCCGGACTTGCCAAAGAAACCGTTTTTGTCGGCGTCCTTTCTAAAATTGAAATTTGGAGTAAAGAGCGCTGGGATGAAAATGATGATTATGACAACATCGATGACATTGCCGAACATATGTCAGAGTTTGGCCTTAGTTTTTAGTCGGTGCAGGCAAGGAGGCAGTTATGGAATTTAAGCATGTGTCGGTTCTGTTAGAAGAAACCATAGACAGTCTGAATATTTGTCCGGATGGAATCTATGTAGATGGTACAACCGGTGGCGGCGGTCATTCGTATGAAATTGCAAAGCGATTAGGAGACAAGGGGCGTTTAATCTGCATCGACCAGGATGCGGAGGCACTTGCTGCGGCACGCGTGCGACTGGCACCTTTTGAGGAAAAAATAACTTTTGTAAAAAGCAACTACGTACATATGAAAGAAGTGCTTTCGGAGTTGTCGATACCAAAAGTAAATGGCATCGTTTTAGATTTAGGTGTTTCTTCTTATCAATTAGACAATGCCGAGAGGGGATTTTCCTATCGGGAAGATGCACCGCTTGATATGCGGATGGACAGAGAGCAGAGCACAACTGCCAAAGACATTGTAAATGAATACCCGGAATCCGAACTTTTCCGTATTATCAAAGAATATGGCGAGGAGCGGTTTGCAAGAAATATTGCGAGAAACATTTGCAGACAAAGAAAAGAAAAACCGATTGAGACGACTTTGGAATTAGTCGATTTAATACGCACTTCTATGCCGGCGAAAGCAAGAAACGGAAAAAGCCATCCGGCAAAGAGAACCTTTCAGGCAATCCGAATTGAATGCAACCGCGAATTGGATGTGTTAAGACAGGCGCTTGACGACATGATTGATTTGCTTTGTGATGGAGGAAGACTTAGCATCATCACCTTTCATTCATTGGAAGACCGCATGGTAAAGACAAGCTTTAAGAAGCAGGAAAATCCATGTACCTGCCCGCCGGATTTCCCGGTATGTGTCTGTGGAAAGAAACCAAAAGGAAAAGTTGTTACAAGAAAACCGATTCTTCCATCAGAAGAGGAATTAGAACGAAATACACGCTCAAAAAGTGCGAAATTAAGAGTGTTTGAAAAAATAGAAAGTTAGGAGGAAGTTACATGGCAACACAGAGAACGCCATACGTATATGGGAGTGCGGCACCGAACATTGAGGTAATGCCGCGCAGGGAGGATGATTACGAGAGAAGGAGACAGACAAGACCCGTTTCCAGACCAAGACCAAAACGGAAGGCAAAAATTGATAAAGTTGCTGTGTTACTGACAGCACTTACTTTTTTTGTTGTAATGGCTGCCGGTATCTTTTATCTGCGTTTGCAATTTCAGTCTACCTATTTGAATAAAAGTGTGGTAAAATTGCAAAGTGAAGTAGTTGAAATGGAAAAGAAAAATGCAACTGCCGAGAAAGAATTGGACGACTCGGTTGATTTGACTGCCATTTATAATAAAGCAACGAAACAGCTTGGTATGGTGGCAGCAAGTGAAAACCAGATGGATACTTATGAGAGCCGGAAGAGTACGCAGGTTCGCACTCATGGGGATATTCCGGCAGAATAATTGTGAAAAGCACAACCGGAATGGAGAGTAAGATATGGCTACACAGTATAATCAAGGACGATACTCCTATCGAAGACGCAGAAGAAGAGGAAAGCCGAAACGTTTTAGCAGAAAAATGTGTATTACGGTATTTCTCGTCTTTTGCGTTTGTTTGTTTACTTTTGGGGTGTTGTTGTTTAAGATTTACCGCATCAACAGTAAGGATGGAGACCGTTACCGCAAAGAGGCACTTTCGCAGCAGTCATATACAAATACGGTGTTGAATTACCAGCGCGGTGATGTTAAGGACCGTAACAATACTACATTGGCAGTCAGCGTGCGCAAATATGATTTGGTGTTAGAGCCACGGACACTTGGCAAAGATGAAAAGAAAAAACAGGCAACGGTAGATGCAATTGCAAAAACATTTGGCGTGGCATCGTCTGTTGTGGAAGAAGTAATTCAGAAAAAGCCAAACTCGATGTACGAGCATATTGATGGTTTAAAGGAACTGCCTGCAAAAAAGGTGGACAAGTTCAAAAAGCAGATAAAAAAAGAGCGTTTAGAGGGCGTTTGGTTTGAGGAAGTGTACAAAAGAAATTATCCGCTGAAAACCGTTGGTGCAAGTATTATTGGTTTTATGAATTCAAATAATCAGGGAACTTACGGTGTGGAAGAACAGTACAATTCCGTTTTGAATGGAACGACAGGAAGAGAGTATGGTTATTTTGATTCCAATATGAATTTACAGCGAACCATTAAAGAAGCAAAAGACGGCAATTCGGTTGTTCTCACGATTGATGCCAATGTGCAGAAAATTATAGAGGATGAAATTGCGGATTTCCAAAAGAACGGAACCGGTGCGAAGACGATTGCGATGATGGTCATGAATCCGAAAAATGGAGAAATTCTTGCTATGGCATCCAACTCCACATTTGATTTGAATGACCCACAGAATCTGGCGTCCATGTATTCGGAACAGAAGATTGCAGCGATGACAGACAAAGAGAAAAACGAAAATCTTCTGTCTATGTGGTCGAATTTTTGCGTTGGCTCTGCCTATGAGCCGGGTTCTACATTTAAGCCGTTTACAATTGCTGCGGCGTTAGATGAAAATATTATCTCCGGAAAATCCACATTTCAGTGTAACGGTGTAAAGAAAGTGGCTGACAGAGAAATTCACTGCAGCAACCGAAATGGACATGGCATGCTAGATTTGCGTCATGCTCTGATGGAATCCTGCAATGCAGCCCTTATGGATATCGGACTTGGATTGGGACGAAATAAATTTAGTAAGTATAACAAATTGTATGGATTTGGACAGCGCACCGGTGTAGATCTGCCGGGTGAAACTTCCGGTTTGATTCACACGAAAGAAGAATTGAATCCGGTAGAATTGGCGACAAGTAGTTTTGGACAGACGCAGACGGTTACGATGGTTCAGATGCTCAGTGGTTTTTCATCCCTGATTAATGGCGGAAATTATTATCAGCCGCATTTGGTAAAAGAAATTCAGAACAGTAATGGTGATGTGGTAAAAACGATTGATCCGGTTGTTGTGAAACGAACAACGAGTGAGGATACCAGTTCGAAATTAAGAAGTTACCTAAAATCAACGGTAGAAGAAGGAACTGCGGCACCGGCACAGGTAAAAGGATATTCCATTGGCGGAAAGACCGGTACGGCGGAAAAACGACCGGTATCGGCAAAGAAGTACTTAGTTTCCTTTATTGGCTGTGAGCCGGCAGAAGACCCGGAAGTGGCTTATTATGTGATTATTGATGAGCCTCATGTAAAAGACCAGGCGCACTCTACCTATGCGACCGAATTTTCGTCGAAGGTGATGAAACGTGTTCTTCCGTTTTTGGGACAATATGCTTCTTCGTCTCAAACAAAGCAGGATGCGAAACAAGAATAGGAATGATGATGGGGCATATCTGAGTTCTCCATACAATACACTGTAATAATGAGAAAATCGGGAGCTTGTTTATGGAAAACCGACATCGAACATACCAACGTCAGTCAATGGGGTTGGTATTTTTTCTCTTTGTGCTTGTACTTTTAACACTGCTTGGCAGGCTTTTTTATCTCATGATAGGAAAAGCGGATTATTATGGAGTACAGGCGAAGGAACTTCATGAGCGTGAGCGAAAGATTAAGGCGGAACGAGGAGAAATCAAGGACTGTCACGGCAATGTATTAGCGGCAAATCGGTCCGTATCGACTATATCCGTAATCCACAGTCAGATGAAAGAGCCGGAACGGGTGATAACCCTTTTGTCGAAGGAATTGATGTTAGACGAGAAAGAGGTTCGGAAAAAAGTGGAGAAGGTTTCTCTGCGTGAAAAAATCAAATCGAACGTGGATAAGGAAACTTCGGATCGGATACGAAATTACAAATTGGCGGGTGTTACCGTCGATGAGGACTATAAAAGAGAGTACCGCTATGACTCGCTGGCATCAAAGGTGCTTGGTTTTACCGGCGGTGATAATCAGGGAATTATCGGTTTGGAAGTATCTTATGAAAAATATTTAAAAGGATTGGATGGATCGATTTTGACAATGACGACCGCTTATGGTACGGAAATTGAAAATGGAGCCGAAGACCGCATTGAGCCGGTGGCGGGCTGGACATTAAATACCAGTCTTGATTTACCGGTGATGGAATACACGGACCAGTTAGCCAATTATCTGCTGAAAAAGAAACAGGCGAAAAGCGTGGATATTATTGTTATGAATCCTCAGAATGGAGAGATTTATGCAATGGCATCGGCACCGGAATTTAACTTAAATGACCCATACCGGATTCCCGGGGATTTGAATAAAATGCCGGCAAAGGAAAAAAGCGAAAAGAGAAATGCCATGTGGCGGAACCCTTGTGTGTCGGATACTTACGAACCGGGTTCCACATTTAAGATACTGACAACGGCGGCAGCACTCGAAAAAGGTGTTGTAAAGATGACAGACCGCTTTCACTGTCCCGGTTATAAAATAGTGGAAGACAGACGGATACGCTGTCATAAAAAAGGCGGACACGGCAGCGAGACTTTTTTAGATGGTATTATGAATTCGTGCAACCCGGTTTTTATTGAAGTGGGTGCACGAGTTGGTGTGTCTGACTTTTTTCGCAAGATGTCGGATTTTGGTTTGATGAATCGGACGGGGATTGATGTGCCGGGGGAGGCGTCGACCATTATACATAAAGAGAAAAATGTTGGAGCAGTTGAACTGGCAACGATGTCTTTTGGGCAGTCCTTCCAGCTCTCACCGATCAGACTTGTAAGCCTTGCAGGTTCCATGATAAACGGAGGGTATTCCATTACACCGCATTTCGGTGTCAGCGCAGTTAGTGCCGATGGCAGTCATATGAAACATTTTTCATACGGAAAGAAAGAGCGTGTTGTCTCAAAAGAAACTTCGGATTTGATTCGGATGGCACTTGGCAAGGTTGTTTCAGAAGGAACCGGACATAAGGCTTCTGTGAAAGGGTTTTCCGTTGGCGCAAAAACCGGAACAAGTGAGAAACTTCCGCGCGGCAATGGAAAATATATTGCGTCAACCATTGGTTTTGCTCCGGTCGAGAATCCAAAAGTTATTGCACTTGTGCGGATTGATGAACCGCAGGGCCTATACTATGGAGGTACTGTGGCAGCACCGGCAATTGCTGCGCTGTTTGAAAACATTCTCCCTTATTTATGCAAAAACTGATTTGCTGAATAAGTGCTTGCGGTAAGGCTCGTAATGGTATAAAATAGACACGTGCGTTGACGTACTTAATAAGATAAGAAGAGGTGGATATGAATGAATAATCTAAGTCTTAGTGTGTTTATGCCGGTTATAATTTCTTTTTTAATCAGCGTGGTATTTTGCCCGATTTTGATTCCTTTTCTGAGGAAATTAAAGTTTGGACAGACCGAGCGTGAAGAAGGACCGCAGTCTCATTTGAAAAAGAATGGAACACCGACAATGGGTGGTCTTGTGATTTTGGCAAGTATTTTGCTGACCTCCTTAATTTATATTGGCAAATTTACGGAAATTCTTCCCGTTTTATTTATGACACTTGGTTTTGGTCTGATTGGTTTTCTGGATGACTACATCAAGGTGGTAAAAAAACGTTCGCTTGGGTTGACTCCTTTGCAGAAGATGGCATTGCAGTTTGTTGTGACCGGTGTATTTATTTACTATTACTTCAAAATTGCCGGTTTGGATACATCCATTAAAATTCCGTTTGTAAGCGGAGATGGATTCGTTATGCCAACATGGCTGTTTATCATTTTTGTTTTTATTGTCGTACTTGGTACGGTAAATGGTGTAAACTTTACCGATGGCTTAGATGGTCTGGCATCCGGTGTAACCGTAATTGTAGCAACATTCTTTACGATTGCTGCACTGAGTCTGAATCCATCAATGACACCGATTACAGGAGCCGTGGTAGGAAGTCTTTTGGGATTTTTACTGTTTAACACATATCCCGCGAGAGTTTTCATGGGTGATACCGGTTCGTTAGCCCTTGGTGGTTTTGTGTCCTCCACTGCGCTGATGCTTCATATGCCGTTATTTATTGTGATTATCGGCTTGATTTATCTGGTAGAAGTCCTTTCTGTTATTTTGCAGGTTGGTTATTTTAAACTGACTCACGGAAAGAGAATTTTCAAAATGGCGCCAATTCATCATCATTTTGAGTTGTGCGGTTATTCAGAGACACAGGTTGTAGCAGCATTTAGTATTGTTACAGCATTATTATGTCTGGTTGGTATTATGGCATTGTAATTTACCGGAGAAGGGATGAATAAAATGGATTTAGAGAATCAAAAAGTATTAGTTGCCGGACTAGGAAAAAGTGGCATGGCAGCATATGAACTGCTGAAAAATATGGGCGCTAAGGTCAGTTTGTTTGACGGAAAAAAAGATTTGGATGTGTCCGGTTATGACGCACCGGTTTTTCTTGGCAAAATGACAAAAGAGGAACTTGCCGGTTTTGCCTGTGCGGTGTTTAGTCCGGGTGTTCCGTTGGATATTGATTTGGCAAGTGAACTGCGTGAATTAAACATTCCAATCATTGGTGAGATTGAACTTGCTTTTCTCTGTGAAAAAGGAGTTGTGGCAGGAATTACCGGAACAAATGGTAAAACAACGACAACAACGCTTGTTGGTGAGATTATGAAAGCTTACAAAGAAAAAGTTTTTGTTGTCGGAAATATTGGTAATCCGTATACGAAAGAAGTGGAGAAAAGCGCTGCCGATTCGGTTACGGTGGCAGAAATCAGTAGTTTCCAGTTGGAGACGATTGATACGTTCCATCCGGTTGTGAGTGCGGTTTTGAATATTACACCGGACCACTTAAACCGGCATAAAACAATGGAAGAGTACATACGGGTAAAATTATCCATTACGAAAAATCAGACAAAAGAGGATTTGTGTGTACTTAATTATGAGGATGACGTTTTACGTGACAGTGCGAAAGAAATGCCTTGTGAAGTGACATTCTTTAGCAGTAAACAAAAGATTGCAAATGGTTTGTACCAGAATGACAATAAAGATATTGTGGACGCCAAAACAGGTGAGGTTCTGATGAATATGTCGGAGTGCAATCTGCCGGGTGACCACAATTGCGAAAATATTATGGCGGCTATTTTAATTACAAGAAAATTAGGCGTTCCGATGGATACGATTCTTTCTGTTGTAAAGAAATTTCAGGCGGTGGAGCACCGTGTTGAATTTGTCAAAACGGTAAGAGGTGTTGATTATTATAACGATTCGAAAGGAACGAATCCGGATGCTGCGATTAAGGGAATTCAGTCGATGAGCAAACCGACGGTCCTGATTGGCGGCGGCTATGATAAAGGCGGCGAATTCGATGAGTGGATTCAAAGTTTTGGCGGCAGAGTAAAAAAACTTTTGCTTATGGGTGAAACCAAAGATAAAATTGCAAAGACTGCTGAGAAACTTGGATTTACCGATTACGAGTTTGTCGAATCTTTGCAGGAGGCGGTATCACGTGGTGCAGAACTTGCATCCGAAGGTGATGCGGTGCTGTTATCTCCGGCTTGTGCGAGCTGGGATATGTTTGATTCGTACGAGCAGAGAGGAACTTTGTTTAAAGAGTATGTTCGAAATTTATAAAGGGAGTCAGGAGGGACTGCTGTGAATAAGAAAAGGGCAAGAGCCGGCAAAACAGAACAGAGTTCATTTGATTACAGTCTGCTGTTGATTACGCTGTGTCTGGTTGGATTTGGTATGCTGATGATTTACAGTGCCAGTTCCTATACGTCGCAGGTAAAATATGGGGATTCTGCTTATTTTCTTAAAAAACAGGCGGTTGGTGTTATTGTCGGTGTCGTGGCGATGTTAATTGTTGCGAAATTTGATTACCGGCTGTTTACGAAACGACTGCCTTTACTGCGGATGCGGTTTGTGACTTTTTTGTATCTGATTGCCGTTGTCCTTCAATTGGCAGTATTGTTTGTGGGAGCGGAATTAAATGGTGCGAAACGATGGCTGTTTATCGGACCGATTTCCATTCAGCCATCCGAGATAACTAAAATCGTTGTTATTCTGATAACAGCTTATTTAATTCAAAAGAGACCGCAGGATATGAGTAAACCGATTGGAATTATAAGAGTGTTTCTTCCGATTGGATTTTTAGCGGTTTTAGTAGCCATGGAAAACTTAAGTACCGCGATTGTCATTTTTATTATCTGGTTTGGCATGTGCTTTGTTTCGGCAAAGAAAAAATGGTGGTATGTCGGTGTGTTTCTTGCCGCTGCTGCATTGGTGGCGATTTATATATCATTTGGTGCGGGATTCCGTTCTGACCGTATTGAAGTGTGGCGGAATGTAGAGGGAACCGAAAAAGGATATCAGATTTTACAGGGATTATACGCCATTGCTTCCGGCGGTTTATTTGGAACCGGACTTGGTGAAAGTATGCAGAAACTCGGATTTATTCCGGAATCGCATAACGATATGATTTTTTCTATTATATGTGAGGAACTTGGCATGATTGGTGCCGGAATTGTCATCATAATGTTTGTCATTATGATGTGGCGTATTTTGAATTCTGCCATGACATCACCGGATTTGTTCTCCGGTCTTATCTGCACCGGCGTCATGATTCACATTGCGGCCCAGGTTGTCATTAATATTGCCGTTGTTACGAACTCTATGCCATCAACCGGAATTCCGCTTCCGTTTATTAGTTATGGTGGTACATCAGTTATGATATTGATGGCGGAAATGGGACTGGTTCTCGGAATTTCCACAAAATGTAAAAGCACGTAAGGCACGAGCAGGCATACAATAAGTTTGAGAACGTATTGATGTGGTGACTTTATGGCGATTGAAATATGGGGCGGACAATGCGTACATGGAGAAAGCGTGGTTCAGGGTAGTAAAAATGCAGCCCTGCCGCTGATTGCGGCTGCGCTTTTATGCGGTGAACAGACGATGCTCACAAATTGTCCCCAAATTCATGATGTAGAAGTGATGCTGTCTCTAGTGGAAGAATTAGGGGGCGGCGTTTTGGTTGAAGGACACCAGGTGATGATTGATTCGCATACGTTCGACAAGACGGTGATTTGTCAGGATGCCGTAAAAGAACTGCGAGCTTCTGTCTTGTTAATGGGGGCATGTCTTGCAAAATTTGGTGAGGTGACAATTTCTTATCCGGGAGGCTGTTCGATTGGAAAGCGTCCGATTGATTTTCACATTCACGCCTTTCAGAAAATGGGAGCAGAGATTGTGGAAGAGGAAGATAAGATGATTTGCCGGTGTATAACACCACTTCATGGTGCACATATTCAACTTCCATTTCCGAGTGTAGGAGCAACGGAAAATATTATTTTAGCGGCTTCTTTGGCAGAGGGAGAGACCATCATTGGAAATGCTGCACGTGAACCGGAAATTGTAGAACTGTGCCGCTTTTTAAAAGTGGCAGGAGCAAAGATTTTTGGCGAGGGAACCAGACGAATCCGAATTGTGGGACAGAAGAAACTCTGCGGTGTTCCGTGGACTGTATGCGGTGACCGGATTGTGTTTTTTACCTTTGCCATGTTAGTGGCGGGCTGCGGCGGCAGTCTTACCTTAAGGTCTGAGGATTTGTTTGGCGAAAAGGAAAGAGAAATCTGGCATTGTCTGGGTGGCGAGGAGACAAGAGAAAAGCACTATGTCCGGTTAGAGAAAAAAAGACCGGCAAAAGCTATTTCTTACGTTGCTACCGGACCATATCCTGCATTTCCTACGGATGACCAGTCATTGCTTCTTCCGGTTTTGGCAAAAGCAAACGGGGTAAGTACGATAGAGGAAAAAGTGTTTGAAAACCGTTTCCGTCTGATTGGGCAGCTTCATAAAATGGGGGCTAACATTGATTTTGTAAGTAACCGAGCAAGAATTATTGGCGTGACAAAGCTTCACGGGGCAAATGTCGTAGCATGGGATTTGCGAAGCGGAGCGGGACTTGTGGTTGCGGCAGCAATGGCAGATGGAAAAACCCGGATTGAGCAGGAAAATCTGATTGAGCGCGGTTATGAAAATTTAGTTTCCCGTGTCAGTGAGATTGGAATCCGGGCAAAAAAATGTTTGTGAGAAAGGATGGCTTCAATGGAAGAACAAAGGAAAAGTCATAAAGGACTGTGGGTAATCGGAGCGGTTGTTGTGATACTCTTATTCTGTGTTTTTTTCTTTCGTGTGAAAAAAGTATCGATTGAGGGAAATACCTATTACAGCAGCCGTGAAATGGAAGAGAAATTCCAGTCTAATATATTTGAAAAAAATATTTTAACGTTTTGGCTTATGCAGAAGTTATCGTTAACTCCGGATTTGCCATTTGTACGTGAATATGAAGTGAATTATCCGTCTACGAATGAGATTCATATTAAACTGTATGAGAAAAGCATTGTGGCAGGAATTGCGTATTCGAACCAGTATATTTACTTTGATAAAGATGGTATTGTACTGCAAAGCTCGGACAAAGCCGTAAAGGGGATTCCTTTGTTTGAGACGAAGAATCTGACGACTTTTACGTTATATTCAAAAGTGCAGATGGAAGATGATTCCCTTTTGAGCCAGATTTTAAATTTGGCAAATCTTTTTAAGCACTATAATGTGAACTGGGATAAAGTTATATTTGACAGTAAGAACGAAGCTTATCTGTACGCCGGTGAAATTCAGGTGTCTCTTGGTAAAAAAGAGAATTATGACGAAGAAATTTCTGCGCTGTCGAGCGTGCTTGCCAAGGTTGAGAAAAACGGACAGACCGGCGAAATTGATTTGAGAAATTATAAAGTTGGCGGTGATGTCATTTTAAAACAGCCAAAAAAATGAATAAGTTGCTATTTTTGTAAATTTGTACTTGATTATTCATGCAAAAAAACGTATTATATAATTATATGTGACTGTGCATAATGATTTCTATTGAATATAGAAGGAGGAACTGTTGTGTTAGAGATTATGACGAGTGAGGCAGAGAATGAAACAGCGAATCTACTTGTAATTGGTGTTGGTGGAGCTGGGAATAATGCCGTGAATCGAATGATAGATGAGGGCATCAAAGGTGTCGAGTTTGTATGTATTAACACGGACAAGCAGGTTTTGAAACGCTGCAAGGCACCGATTTGTATGCAGATTGGGGAAAAACTGACAAAGGGACTCGGTGCCGGAGCAAAGCCTGAAATCGGTGAGAAGGCTGCAGAAGAGAGCCGTGATGAATTAGCTGAGATTGTAAAAGATGCCGATATGGTATTTGTTACTTGCGGTATGGGGGGTGGAACCGGAACCGGTGCAGCACCTGTTGTTGCTAAAATTGCAAAAGATATGGGTAAATTGACGGTAGGTATCGTCACAAAGCCATTTAATTTTGAAGGTAAAATACGTATGAAAAATGCACTCGGTGGAATTGAGAAACTCAAAGAGTGCGTGGATACACTGATTGTAATTCCAAACGATAAACTGCTTGCAATCTGCGACCGCAGAACGACGATGCCGGAGGCATTGAAGAAAGCAGATGAAGTATTACAGCAGGGTGTTCAGGGTATTACCGATTTGATTAACACACCGGCACTGATTAATCTTGACTTTGCTGATGTTGTAACAGTAATGAAAGATAAAGGAATTGCACATATTGGTATCGGTGAAGGTAAAGGCGATGAGAAGTGCATCGATGCTGTGAAACAGGCAATCACCAGTCCGCTTCTGGAGACATCCATTGACGGCGCAACACATGTTATTATCAATGTGTCCGGTGAGGTTAGTCTGATTGAAGCCAATGAGGCTGCTACTTATGTTCAGGAACTGGCAGGAGAAGATGCAACAATTATTTTCGGTGCCATGTACGATGAGACAAGTTCGGATTCTGTTATGATTACAGTAATTGCAACCGGACTTGATCAGGAATCAAAACCTGCTTCCGCTTTCAGTTCCAATTTTGGTGCATCCGCTACACCAAGTTTTTTGAAAAATCGTCAAACGACTCCGCAGAAAAGTGGTTTGAGTTTTTTAGATGGATTTAACAGTCAGGCAAAGAAAAGCCCGGTTTCCGGAGTTTCCCCGACAAGAGCCACAGAACGTCAGGCGGTAAAAGAAGAGATGCCGGTAGTGAGCCGTGGAATTGTAAATCCAATGTCAAATGACAAACAGGGAATGGATGATATTAAGATTCCTACATTCCTTACCAATAAGAAACAGGAGGACTAAAAAATGTCAACATTGAAGATGATTGCGACAGTAGCATATATCATTATTTGTATTGCACTCGTAATTGTAGTATTAATGCAGGAAGGTAAAACATCAGGTCTTGGCGCTTTGAGCGGTGCTGCAGACAGTTATTGGTCAAAAAACAAGGGTCGTTCCCAGGAGGGAATGCTTGTTAAAATCACCAGAGTACTTGCCATATTATTTGTTGTATTATCGGTAGTTCTTTGTACTTCATGGTTAGACTAAAAAAGATTTGTTTGTGAATCAGGCATACGATAACAAAGTAAGACACTTCCTCACAGCAGTTTGAGGAGGTGTTTTGTTTTATCTTTGGAAATAGAGATATGAGGAGAAATAAAATGCAGGAAGAAAGAATGCACGAGCGGGAACACATGATTTTATCTTTTGTGGAAGATGAACATTACCGTCCGATGAAAATAAAAGAAATGGCAGCACTTATGAATGTTCCGAAGAAACAGAGAGGAGAATTTCATGAGGTTCTTGACCGCCTTATTGCAAAAGGAAAAATTGCGATAAACCGCAGGGGGCTTGTCGGACTACCGGAGGAAAATATTGTTGTTGGAGAATTTATGGCAACCCAGAAAGGATTTGGTTTTGTAAGAGTGGAAGGACAGAAAGAGGATATTTTTATTCCGGAATCTTATTGCAACCATGCCTTTCATGGTGATTTAGTAAAAGTTCTTTTGAAAAAGAGTGCCGGGATGTCGGGAAGACGGCCGGAAGGTGAAGTAATTCAAATTGTGAAACGTGCCATTCATACAGTTGTTGGAACGTTTCAGAGAAAAGGGAAAATCACATTTGTCCTGCCGGATAATTTGAAATGGAATCAGGATATTTATATTCCAAAGGGAGCAACTTTAGAGGCGGAAAATGGGCATAAAGTAGTTGTGGAAATTACGGATTACGGAGATGACAAAAAAAGTCCGGAAGGTTATGTGACACAGATATTAGGTCGTCCAAGCGATCCGGGTGTAGATATTATGTCGATTGTGAAAGGGTTTGGTCTGCCGGATTCATTTTCGGATGAAGTGATGGCACAGGTGGCAAAAATTCCACTTGTTGTGGAGTTGTCTGAGATTGGTGGACGTGTGGATTTAAGAGATCAGGACACTGTCACCATTGACGGGGAAGACGCCAAAGATTTGGATGATGCGATTACACTAAATAAGACAGCAGAGGGCGAGTATGAACTTGGTGTTCACATTGCGGATGTATCCCATTATGTCACGGAACATTCGCCGCTTGATAAAGAAGCACTCAATCGTGGGACAAGTGTTTATTTAGTCGACCGCGTAATACCAATGCTTCCGTTTGCACTTAGCAACGGAATCTGCTCGTTAAATGCGGGTGTTGATCGTCTGGCGTTAAGCTGTATGATGACAATTGATAAAAAGGGACAGGTGAAATCCCATCGTATTGCAGAGACGGTGATTCGTGTGAATGAGCGGATGAGTTATACGGATGTGAATGACATCGTTACCAATCATAAAAAAGAAACCTGCGAGCGGTACGAGAAACTTGTGCCGATGTTTGAGGCAATGAAAGAACTGGCTTTGATTCTTCGCAAAAAGAGAAAAAAGAAAGGTTCCATTGACTTTGACTTTCCGGAGTGTAAAATAAAATTAGATGACAAAGGGCATCCGATTGCTATTGAGCCATACGATAGAAATATTGCAACCAAAATAATTGAAGAATTTATGCTGGCGGCAAATCAGGTTGTGGCAGAAGAATATTTCTGGATGGACATTCCGTTTTTATATCGTACACATGAATATCCGGATGCGGAGAAGATTCAGGATTTAGCACGCATGACGGCTGGCTTTGGACATCATATCAAACTGAGCCAGGGAGAGATTCATCCGCGGGAAATTCAAAAATTAATTGAGGAAATCGAAGGAACAAAGGAAGAGGCTTTTTTGAGCCGTCTGACTTTGCGTGCGATGAAGCGGGCACAATACACAACGGTAAACACCGGACATTTTGGTCTGGCGACTCAGTATTACTGTCACTTTACTTCACCAATCCGCCGTTATCCGGATTTGCAGATTCATCGAATTATTAAAGAGAATCTGCGGTATGGACATTCCCCAAAGAGAATTGCCCATTATGAATCCATTTTGCCGGGAGTTGCAAAGCGATGCAGCGACCGTGAGCGTCTTGCTGATGAGGCAGAGCGTGAAGTGGATAAAATGAAAAAGGTAGAATATATGCAGGCTCATATCGGAGAAATGTATGAGGGAATTATCAGTGGTGTCACATCGTGGGGAATTTATGTAGAACTTGACAACACAGTCGAAGGAATGATTCGCCTTGCGGATATGGATGATGACCAGTACGAATATCAGGAGGAAAAGTACCGCGTGATTGGGCATTATTCCGGAAAAGAATATAGTATGGGGCAAACCGTAAAGATTCGTGTGATTGGAGCGGACCGGCTGACCAGAACGATTGATTTTGCGATTGCCGATGATTCGCCAAAAGACAGTGAATAAAGGAGAAAAAAGCATGGGAAAAGAAACACGCAAATTAATTGCAAATAATAAAAAAGCATGGCATGATTATTTTATAGAAGAAAAGTATGAAGCAGGTATAGAACTTGTTGGCACGGAGGTGAAATCCGTCAGACAGGGGCATTGCAGCATTAAGGAGGCATTTATCCGGATTGACAAAAATAATGAAGTGCAGATTTACGGTATGCATATCAATCCGTACGAAAAAGGAAATATCTTTAACAAAGATCCGCTGCGTGTAAGAAAACTTCTGCTTCACAAATATGAGATTCGCAAACTGATTGGAAAGATGAATCAAAAAGGTTATACATTAGTTCCGCTCAGTGTATATTTTAAGGGAAGTTTGATAAAAGTCGAGATTGCTTTGGCAAAAGGTAAAAAATTATATGACAAACGTCAGGATATTGCTAAAAAAGACCAGCGCCGGGCGGCAGAACGGGAGTTTAAAGTGAAAAATTTATAAAAAATGTTGACATCAAAAAAAAATGAGAGTATATTAGTAGCAGATGGAAAAACCGTTGACCGAGAATAGTAGGTGTCTATGTCGTTTTCAGAGAGTTGCCGGCAGGTGCGAGGCAATAGCCAGTGGACAGTGAATGGACTCGGGAGGGCAGCTTGAAATCAAATCTGAGAGTAGACGCTGACGGAAACCTGGACCGTTATCTACAGGAATGCATGATGGTGCATGATTGAGTGGATTACTTTGTAATCAATGTGGGTGGTACCGCAGGAGAATTTACAGCTCTTGTCCCTATATCCGAAGAAGGATAGGGATAAGAGCTTTTTTATTTCCTAAGATTACTGATTATACTTCTGATTCAATCACACCGTTCCAAAAAGCGATAAATGCTTTAGAATGGAGGTAAGTATGACAACAAAAACGTTAGAAGAAGTGAAAGAACTGGCAAAAGGGTATGATTTAGTACCGATTCAGGAAGAAATTTTTGCCGATTTGGTTACGCCGATTCAGTTATTAAGAAAAATCGCGGCAGGGAAAAAGAATTATTACTTGTTAGAGAGTGTTGAGGGAGGAGAGAAATGGGGACGGTATTCGTTCCTCGGATATGACCCTGTTATGCGGGTTTCCTGCAGGGAAAATACAGTAACGATAAAACAAAGACAGGAGACAAAAACGGTTGAGACAGACGATTGTTTCCGGATATTAAGAGATATCTTAGCAGAGCATAAAGCTCCTAAGATTGAAGGAATGCCACCATTTGCCGGTGGGTTTGTCGGATATTTTGCCTATGCGATGATTGCTCAGGCGGAAAAGAAACTATCGGTTAAGCGGGGCGAATTTGAGGATTACGATTTGATGATGTTTGATAAGGTGATTGCCTATGACCATTTGAAACAAAAAATTGTCCTCATTGTAAATGTCCGGGCGGATGGTGATATTGCCGCCAACTATGCAAAGGCAAAAGCGGATATCAAAGGAATGATTGCTTTGATTCGCGATGAGTCGAGGATTCCGGAAGAGCCAATTTATGACAAAGTGAAATTTGAGTGCAATGTCACAGAAGATGAATATACGAAGATTGTTGAAAAGACAAAAGAATATATTTACGATGGTGATATTTTTCAGGCAGTTTTATCAAGACGCTTTTCCAGTGATTATGAGGGAAGTCTGATTCATCCATACCGTGTGCTACGGACAACGAATCCATCACCATACATGGTATATATGAATTTGGAAGATGTAGAAATCATGAGTACCTCACCGGAAACTTTGGTTCGTTTAGAGAATGGGCGTTTAATCACATTCCCGGTTGCCGGTTCAAGACCGCGAGGAAATGATGAAAAAGAAGATGAAGCACTTGTCGAAGATTTGTTATCCGATGAAAAAGAATTGTCGGAGCACAACATGTTAGTGGATTTGGGAAGAAATGATTTGGGAAGAATCTCCGAGTTTGGTTCGGTAGAAGTGACCAAATACAAAATGATTCATAAGTATTCCAAAATCATGCACATCTGCTCACAGGTGGAAGGCAATATCCGCAAAGATAAGGATGCGCTGGATGCCATCGCTTCCGTATTGCCGGCGGGAACTTTATCGGGAGCACCGAAAATCCGCGCCTGTGAAATTATTGATGAACTGGAAAAAGAACCGCGCGGCATTTACGGTGGAGCGCTTGGATATATTGATTTCAGTGGAAACTTAGACACCTGCATTGCCATCCGTATGGCAGTGAAAAAGAATGGTAAAGTTTATGTTCAGGCAGGCGGCGGTATCGTGGCAGACAGCAAACCACGGATGGAATACGAAGAGTCAGCCAACAAAGCAAAGGCTGTGATGCTTGCGATTGAAAATGCAAAGGAGGCGCTGAAACCATGATACTTCTAATTGATAATTACGATAGTTTTTCGTATAATCTGGTGCAGTTTTTTGGAACAGTTGAGCCGGATATCAAAGTGGTTCGCAACGATGAATGCACCATTGATGAAATTCGGGCGATGAAGCCAACGCACATTATTTTGTCACCGGGTCCCGGATATCCGAAAGATGCCGGTATCTGTGAGGAAGTAATCGGGCAGTTAAAAGGTGAATTTCCAATTCTTGGTGTGTGTCTTGGACACCAGGCAATTTGTGAAGTGTTTGGCGCTAAAATCTGTCATGCGAAACAGTTAATGCATGGAAAACAAAGTGTGGTAACGATTGATAACGAAAACCCTATTTTTATGGGATTGGACAAACAGATTCCAGTGGCAAGATATCATTCACTGATTGCTGACCTTGCTTCCATGCCGGATGAGTTACAGGTGATTGCTAAAGACGAAAATGATGAAGTCATGGCAGTCTGCCATAAAAAATATCCGGTATACGGACTTCAGTTCCATCCGGAATCAATTCTTACCCCGCAGGGGATGACACTGGTAAATAATTTTTTGAAAATACATTAGACTGGAGTGACTGTTATGATTAAAGAAGCATTACACAAAGTAATTAACAATGAGGATTTAACTTACGAGGAAGCACTTGAGACGATGAAAGAAATTATGACCGGAGAGGCTTCTCAGATTCAGATGGCAGCGTTTTTGACGGCACTTCGTATGAAAGGTGAAACCATTACGGAAATAACGGCATGTGCCAAAGGAATGAGAGCTGTTGGAACTCATTTGCAGCCAAAGAAAGAAGTACTTGAAATTGTTGGAACCGGTGGTGACGAAGTCGGAACCTTTAATATTTCCACAACATCAGCCTTTGTTATCGCAGCAGCGGGAATCCCGGTAGCAAAACACGGAAACCGTAGTGTTTCCAGTAAAAGCGGTGCCGCAGATATTCTTGAAAAATTAGGAGTGAATTTAATGCTTGAGACAGACCGGGCAGAAGAAGTGCTCGAAGAGACGGATATGGCATTTTTTTTCGCACAGAAATATCATTCGGCAATGAAAAATGTCGGACCGGTTCGTAAAGAAATGGGAGAGAGAACGATTTTTAATATTCTTGGACCACTTACGAATCCGGCAAATGCTTCCCGTCAGCTTCTTGGTGTCTATGATAAAGAACTGGTGGAAAAACTGGCAGAAGTTTTAGCAAATCTTGGTGTCACAAGAGGAATGTCGGTATGCGGCAGCGATGGACTTGATGAGATTACGGTAACGGGTCCTACATACTGCTGTGAGATTAAGGATGGAGAACTGACTTCATATGAGATTATACCGGAGCAGTTTGGACTTTCTACGTACCCATTGGCTGAGTTAGTTGGCGGCACACCGGAAGAAAATGCACAGATTACGAAGGATATTCTTTCCGGAACATTAAAAGGCGCGAAACGTGACGTTGTTCTTATGAATGCCGGTATCGGTATTTATCTTGGCTCTGAAAATTTGACGATGGAAGAGGGAATTAAAAAGGCAGAAGAGCTCATTAACAGCGGCGAGGCATATGAGAAGATGGAAGAGTTTGTAAAAGCAACACAGCAATAAAGGAGGACGACATGATACTGGATGAAATTGCAGAAAAAGCAAGAGTGCGTGTAGCAGAATCAAAAAAGAGGATTTCTCCGGATGTGATGGCAGAAAAAGCGAAACAAAAAGCAAAAGCGACAGAGCCGTTTCGCTTTGAAAAAGCACTGGCAAGGGATGGCGTTTCTTTTATCTGCGAAGTGAAAAAGGCGTCACCGTCCAAAGGTGTAATTGCCGGGGATTTTGATTATCTGGCAATAGCCAAAGACTATGAAAAGGCAGGTGCCGATGCAATTTCTGTTTTGACGGAGCCCGATTACTTTTTAGGCAGTATTGATTATCTGGCAGAAATTGCGGAGCACGTACAGACGCCGCTTCTTCGTAAAGATTTTGTCGTGGATGAATACATGATTGATGAGGCAAAGGCGGCAGGAGCCAGTGCTGTATTACTCATTTGTGCTCTGTTAGATGAAGAGACACTGACCCGTTACCACAAGCACTGTGATGAACTGGGATTGTCTGCATTGGTGGAAGCACATGATGAAGAAGAAATTCAGATGGCAGTCCGGGCAGGAGCGAGAATTATTGGTGTAAATAACCGGAACTTAAAAGATTTCACGGTGGATATTCATAACGGAATCCGACTTCGCGAAAAGGTGCCAAAAGAAATCCTTTTTGTGGCAGAAAGCGGTATTAAGACAAGAGAAAATATTGTCGAACTGGAAAAGGGATGTGTCAACGCGGTATTGATTGGTGAGACCTTTATGCGAAGCGAAAACAAAAAACAAATGTTACAACAATTAAAAGGAGAATAGAGATTATGGCAAAAGGAAGATTTGGCATTCACGGTGGACAGTATATACCGGAAACCTTAATGAATGCAGTCATTGAATTGGAAGAAGCATACGAACATTATAAGAAAGATCCGGAATTTATTAAGGAGTTAGATACACTGCTTCATGAATATGTAGGAAGACCGTCAGGGCTTTACTATGCGGCACATATGACCGAGGATTTGGGCGGTGCGAAAATTTATTTAAAGCGTGAGGACTTAAACCATACCGGTTCCCACAAATTGAATAATGCACTGGGTCAGGCCTTGTTAGCAAAAAAGATGGGAAAGACCCGTCTGATTGCGGAAACCGGTGCCGGCCAGCATGGTGTGGCAACAGCGACTGTAGCAGCACTTCTTGGAATGGAATGTGAAGTTTTCATGGGAAAAGTGGATACAGACAGGCAGGCTTTGAATGTATACCGCATGGAATTATTAGGGGCGAAAGTACATGCTGTGACAAGCGGCACACAGACATTAAAAGATGCCGTCAACGAAACACTCAGAGAGTGGACAAAACGCATTGAGGATACCCACTATGTAATTGGCTCCGTTATGGGACCGCATCCATTTCCGATGATGGTGCGCGACTTCCAGAGTGTGATTGGACGCGAGATTAAACAGCAGTTAATGGAAAAAGAGGGACGACTTCCGGATGCCGTGCTTGCCTGTGTAGGTGGCGGAAGTAATGCGATGGGTGCATTTTATGAATTCATTCCGGATGAAAGTGTCCGCCTGATTGGATGTGAGGCTGCGGGACGAGGAATCCATACCGCGGAAACAGCAGCGACAATTGCAACCGGAACAATGGGTGTTTTCCACGGCATGAAATCCTATTTCTGTCAGGATGAATACGGACAGATTGCACCGGTTTACTCGATTTCTGCCGGACTTGATTATCCGGGAATCGGACCGGAACACGCTCATTTGTATGACACAAAAAGAGCAGAATATGTACCGATTACCGATGATGAGGCAGTGGAAGCATTTGAGTATTTATCCCGGATTGAAGGAATTATTCCTGCGATTGAGAGTTCTCATGCCTTGGCTTATGCAAGAAAATTAGCACCGCAGATGGATAAGGATAAAATAATTGTAGTTAATATCTCCGGACGAGGAGACAAAGATGTGGCAGCGATTGCCAGATACAGGGGGATTGAAATCGATGAATAAGATAGAAGACGCATTCAAAAATAAAAAAGCATTTATACCGTTTGTTACGGCAGGGGATCCATCCCTTGATGTTACTCGTGAATTGATTTTGGCGATGCAGGAGGCTGGTGCTGACTTAATTGAAATCGGAATTCCGTTTTCGGATCCGGTAGCAGAGGGACCGGTCATTCAGGAAGCAGATGACCGCGCTTTATCTGCCGGGGTAACAACGGATAAAATTTTCGATATGGTGGATGGTATCGCAGACAAAATCCATGTGCCTATTGTTTTTATGACTTATATTAACCCGATTTATGTATACGGCGTGGAGAAATTTGCAAAACGGGCGAAAGCATGCGGTGCTGCCGGCGTTATTGTACCGGATGTGCCGTTTGAAGAAAAAGAAGAAATCCGCGGCAGTTTTGAAGCAGAAGGACTGGTGGTTATCTCAATGGTGGCACCGACTTCGGCAGACCGTGTGCGGATGATTGCAAAAGAGGCAAAAGGCTTTTTATACTGTGTTTCCTCACTTGGTGTAACCGGCGTCCGTACGGAAATCGGAACCGCAATTGGAGATTTGATTCAAACAGTGAAAGAAGAGTGTTCCATTCCATGTGCGATTGGTTTTGGAATTTCAACACCGGAACAGGCAGAAGCAATGGCAAAGATATCGGATGGAGCAATTGTTGGCAGTGCAATCGTAAAAATTGTAGCTAAATACGGTAAAAACTGCGTTCCTTATGTGAAAGAATATGTGCAGTCTATGAAACAAGCAGTTGAGAGAGCATAAAAGGACACAATAAGGACACTAAAAAATCACTTTTCATACTTCCCATCTTGTGCTATACTGATAAAAGATTATCGTTATCTAAGGAGGAAAGAAAATTGAAGAAGAAATATATTGTAGCAATTTTACTTGGTCTTATGACCTGTATGCTGACCGGATGCTCGACTGACAGTATCCCAAGTTTCCATGCGATGTTATTTGGTGAAGAGGAATATGTATCTCTCGGGTATGACCCGTCGGATTATGTAACTCTTGGCAAATACAAAAACATCGAAGTTGAGAAGAGCGTTTCCGATAGTGATGTTCAGTCCGCACTGGATTCTATGATTGCGGCCGGCGATGAAAAAGAAGTGAAAAGTTCGGATACGCTGGTAAAGAAGAATCAGCTGATTAACTTTGATTATGAAGGAAAAGTGAATGGCAAAGCTTTTGACGGCGGAACAGCTGAGTCACAGTTTTTACGTGTTGGTTCCGGTAAAATGATTGACGGCTTTGAAGATGCTTTAGTTGGTATGAAAGTTGGCGAGAAAAAAGATGCCAAAGTAACCTTCCCGAAAGATTACCGTGAGACATCACTGGCAGGAAAAGAGGCAGTATTTACACTGAAAGTAAATTACATTTACAAAGAAGCAACGGATGCTTTAGTTGCCAAACTGGATTCTACTTATAATACGAAAACTGTGAAAGCTTTTAAAGAGGCAGCAAAGAAAGAATTAGAGAGCCAGAATGAACAGCAGATGCTTTCAACGGCGATGAGTAAGATTACAAGCGAAGCAAAGATTAGTAAAGTGCCGGATGAACTCATTAAAAAGATTAAGGCAATTCAGTCAAAATCTTTGGAGAGTCAGGCAACACAGTCCGGAACGGATGTAAGCACACTTCTTGGCATGTATGGTATGACTGAGGACAGCTATTATGAAAGCATTGCTAAAGAAAGACTTTTGGCTGAGGCGGTAGCACAGGCAGAAGGCTATCGTGTGACAAAGCAGGATTTTGAAGATAAAATTGCAGAAATCTGCAAGAGCAATAATATCACAGAAGCCGATTACCGCAAGAATTTCAAATCGGCAACAAGCGATAATGCTTCTTTGGAAGACTACATTGTTTACATGATGAAATACGAATATTTTTCTGATTTAGTACAAAAAACTTTGGTGAAAAAATAAAACCTTAGAATAACTAAGATTCCCCTTGCATATAGTTTAGCAGAAGGCAGATACGAGTGTGTCTCCAGCAATGCAAGGGGGATTTTTTTATGGACAAATACAATGTCTACCAGGATATGAGCCGGCGTACAGGAGGCGAAATCTATCTGGGAATAGTCGGACCGGTGCGTACCGGCAAATCGACTTTTATCAAACGTTTTATGGAGCTTGTTGTGATTCCGGAAATGGCGGATGACAACGAAAAGGTCAGAACAATTGATGAGCTGCCACAGTCGGCAGACGGAAAAATGATTATGACAACAGAACCGAAATTTATTCCAAAAGAGGCGGCAGTGATTCATTTTTCCAATCAGGAAACCGGGAAAATAAGACTGATTGACTGTGTGGGATATTTGGTTCCGGAAGCCGTTGGTGCCATTGAGGAAGAAAAAGAGCGCATGGTAAAAACACCGTGGTCGGAAGAAGAAATTCCTTTTTCAAAGGCGGCAGAAATTGGCACGAGTAAAGTAATCAGGGAACATTCCAATCTGGGATTGATTATTACAACAGATGGTTCTTTTGGTGATATTCCTGCAGTAAACTTTGAAGAGGCACTGCAGAAAACGGTGATGGAATGTGAAAAAGCAGGAAAGCCTTTTTTGATTCTTGTAAACACAAGCCGTCCGGATTCGCAGGAAACTATACAGTTTACAAAACGGCTGGAAGCACAGTATGGGAAAACTGTGATGGCGGTAAATTGTAAGACAATGGACAGAGAGGATGTGTTTCGTATCATGGAGCAGCTGTTGGCGGATTTTCCGATTACAAGGCTCAATTTCCTGCTTCCTAAGTGGGTTGAATTTTTGCAGCCGGATAACTGGCTGAAACAGGATTTGATTGAAAAGTGCAGAAATGTCATACAGAAGGTGCATACCATGAAGGATATTCAGGACGATTCCATTCAGATGCAGGCACCTTATATCAAAGACGTGTACATCCGCGATAAACAATTGGAAAATGGTGTTGTCAATCTATCGGTGGATTTTGAAGACCGTTATTATTATGAAATTTTGAGTGAAATGGTGGGAACCAATATAGAGGGAGAATACGATTTGATTTCGCTGTTGAAGGAACTATCAGGCATGAGAAACAATTATGAATCTCTTGCGGTTGCCTGCAATCAGGTAAGGGGAAAAGGATATGGCATTGTACCGCCGGAGGAGAAGGAAATCCAGATTGCTGACCCGGAACTGATTCGTCATGGCAATAAATATGGTGTAAAAATCAAAGCAAGCTGCCCGTCCATGCACATCATTCAGGCAAACATTGAGACGGAGATTGCACCGATTGTCGGCAGCGAAGAACAGGCGAAGGATTTGATTGATTACATCAGTCAGAATGCAAAAGAAAATCCGGATGGCATTTTTGATACCAATATTTTCGGAAAAACAATCCGCCAGTTAGTGGATGAAGGAATCCATTCCAAGGTAAACCGCTTGACAGAAGAAAGTCAGGTGAAGTTGCAGGATACCATACAAAAAGTGGTAAACGATTCAAACGGCGGATTAGTCTGCATTATCATATGATAAATTGACAAAGAGCATAAAATCATGGTATTCTTATAAAAGAGAATGATTTGAGGTTCGATGGAAGAATTACATGGGAAGAAGGGGTGTACATGAAACGACAGATTGATGCGGAAATTCAGAAGAAGAATTATGAGAAGGAGTTATTGTTGTGCAAAAAAGCAGGCGGTGATATTGAAAGATATCGCCGTCTTTCTTTTAATGCCCTGCAGTTAGAGCAGATTCGTAAGGGATTGGAGAGTAAAGTTGATGTTGAACTATTTATGGATCCGGCAAAAAGCTGGCTGGAGATGGAACTAATCCGTACGTCCTTAGAGGCTGGAATTGACATTGAAAAATATATCGAGCAGGGATTTAGCTGGCTTCAGTGTCAGGAAATTGTAAAAGGTGTGGAGGAAAAACTGGATGTAAAAAAATATTTGAATGTGCATTTTCTGGCACCACAGATGAAAGAAATCCGCAAGGGATTAGAGCGGGGCATTGTGGTAGATAGTTACTGTGATACCCGTTATGACTGGTACCAGATGCGGGAAATCCGCAAGGGATTAGAAAGTAAAATGGATATTTCCTGTTATGCGGACCCATCCTACAAATATACGACGATGCGTGCAGTGCGTAAAGGCATGGAAGAGGGAATTTTACTGGCACCTTTTGCTAAACAGGGATATGCCGGAAAACTTTTGTTTGAAATTGGACGTGGTATCCGGATGAACCATGACATTACCCCATATTTGAAAGATGGTTATGATGAGGAACAGTTAAAAGAAATTAATGATGCGTTTGAAGCGGGAGTGAATCTGCTTCCATACATACGAAAAAGTTTTCACGGGGTTCAGCTTCATGAAATTATTCTTGGTTTACAGAAGAATCTGAATGTGGCAGTGTATGCAGACCCGGAGTTAAATTGGTTTCAGATGCGGGAAATCCGGTACGGTTTAGAGCAGGGGCTTGATGTAAAAGTCTATGCAAAACCGTGTTTTTCACAAAAACAGATGGAAATTCTTCGCAAAGGATTACTAGAAGGAATTGATGTTACCGAATTTGCCAAAGAATATTTTGAGCCGGAGCAGATGCTTGAGAAAATTGAAAAAATACACCAGAGTGAGCTTCTATTAGATGATGAGGTGGGTAAATTCCTAAGTGAAACAAAAGCAGGAGAAGTAGAACAAGAGGAGGAAGTACCGGAAAAGCAGGAAGATGATTATTTATTGGAATCCTGTGTGTTTGTATCGGAAGATAAGATGCAGGCAAGTATTAATTTTTCACTTGCAAGTGATGTTTTAAAAGAGGAACTTTTGAAAATGGATGTTTCAGATGTTCTAAAACTTCTGAAACACAAGGATGTCAAGCAGGGGATTTTACGGGAGTCAATTATTGCGATGTTAAGAGAAAAACAGTTTGCAAAAGAAGTTGTTGTCGCTAAGGGAAAAGAGCCTATAGATGGTGAAGATGCACACTTTTGCTATTATTTTAAGAAAGAAGTGAATCCAAAGCCAAAGGTACTTGCTGATGGAACTGTGGATTACAAAAATATGGAATTGTTTGAATTTATAAAAAAAGATACCTTGGTTGCAGAATATTTTCCGGCGACAGCGGGGACTTTTGGTTATGATGTAACAGGACAGATGATTAGTCCCAAACGTGGAAAAGAGCTTCCGGCACTTCGTGTAATTGGCGTGCGCGTATCGGAAGATAAAAAGAAATATTATGCGGATCTTGATGGAATTATTGAGTGGCACGAGGGTGAAAATAAGTTAGAAATACGAAATTTATATACGGTTCCCGGTAATGTCGATGCCGCAACCGGAAACATTCGTTTTAATGGTGATGTAAATATCATGGGGAATGTGACGTCCGGATTTTCTGTGCAGGCGGCTGGAAACATTGTAATTGACGGACACTGTGAGGCGAGCCAGATTGAAGCCGGCGGTGATATAATTATCCGAAAGGGCTGTCAGGGAAAGGGGCTTGGAAAGATTATCGCAGGAAAAAGTATTGTGGGCCAGTTTTTTGAGTCGGCAGTTCTGACGGCGGGAAAAGATGTGCAAGCAACATATTTGCTCAACTGCCAATTAAAAGCAAACGGAAAACTTCTGGTGGAAGGAAGAAAAGGTGTGATTATTGGTGGCAAAACCTGCGCAAAATTAGGTGTTTCATGTAATGGAATTGGAAATATAGCAGAAATTGCAACCGTTGTCAGTGTGGGAATTGACAAAGAAGATATGACGGCTTATC